>Ga0209728_1000109_pt1 | contig 75611 bp, 73 predicted proteins | sample RifGroD1_FD_183997 | JGI IMG/M metagenome (GOLD analysis project Ga0209728, IMG submission 183997) | Groundwater microbial communities from Rifle, Colorado, USA - Groundwater D1 (SPAdes) (version 2) | ecosystem: Environmental > Aquatic > Deep subsurface > Groundwater | place: Rifle, Colorado... | reverse complement strand
GCGGAACGGAACAGCGGTAGCGGAGAGACACTGCTTCCGCAGTGTCTCGTAGCGGACGATGTGCCGTGACGGAATTCATTAGTCAGCGATTTTGGAAATAGGTTCTAACTTGGTACAATAAATACACATACTAATAAAATAAGACGGTCCGGGTGGGCTGTTTTATTTTATTAATGTTCCTACGGAACAGGAATCGAACCTAATCCCGCTTTGCGGGATATGTTCTGCCGAATTTTAAAACGTCCTCGACAGAGCTCGGACTAAAATCCGGGATTAGAATGAAGCAGTTCATTCTAATCGCTCTCGAAGGCACTATGTAGGAAATTGCAAGTTTGAATGGTTAGCTTCACGAATTCTTGGATTTAATGCCGCTAGATTCCGTGCCAGTTTTCAACTGGCACGCCACTCGAATAAGCTTGCTAAAGACAAGGAGTTTTTGGTAAAAAGAAAACCCGTATCAGATATGAAGACCTGATACGGGATCGATATAACTCAATTGCTTAGAACTTTAACCGAACTTCGGCGGTCCAACCCTTGATCATCAGGTTGGCTGTACTCTCAATAGAACGGGTACCTGCAAGAGCTGTCCACTCTCCGGGAAAATCCATCTGTGGTGCTATTGGCACCATAAACCAACTTGACGAGAACACACCGCCACTGACACTGATGTGGCGAGTGATATTCAACCTGACTTTGAATGCCAGATCGAGTACTGGTATTACGACCCTGTCCTCCTGGGATGTCTTGAAGACACCGTGGAGGAAGACCTGCTCGTTACTGTCTCCATCGACAATAACGATATTGTCGATATCGACCCAGAGATTCTTAGTCTTCTTCTTGCCGAGAAACATCGACTGGGTGATTCTCCAGTCGAACTCAAAAGCTTTTCTCTCGAATGCGCCACTGACCCCTAGGGTGGGTCCCATCATCCGAGGAATCTCCGCCGAACTGACGCCTTCCAGTGAAATCGCGTTGTCGAACTTGAAGGCATCTACATCATAGAAACTTCCATCCTCAAACACGATTCTTCTCGCCGGTTCGTCAATGTGCGTCACATGGGCTTCGCCCTTAGCATCGAAATTCGTAACCTGTCCGAACGATAAGCCAAAGACCAAGGCCAATTGCTTATGCGCCGTGTTGACAAAACTGCTCTCCGCCAGCAACTGGTATTGCGCAACTTTCGTCGTGTTTTCACCGTGCCATTTTACCGACGAGAAGCCCGACCTATAGTTTTGGTTCACGACAGGGACTAACTTTTGGCCCCACATGCCGATACCAGTGACTGAGAATGCAGTATTACTCGAAATTTTGCTCTCCACTTCGTCCTGCAACGCGCCACTGAATGACGCATTCCAGCCACGAATGACAACTCTCCATCCGCCCTTGCGACAGCTACCCTCGAGCAGGTAGCGTTGCCGAGACGACTTAGGCTTCAAGATGATCGGCGTGCTGTCCACGCCGTAGTTGAGAACGGTCAGTGGCGCCACTGGGGTGCCCAGAGTAACATCTTCATGGTAGGTGAAAACGTCACCTACCCGGTTTTCGATACCTGAGGCTGACAGCCACATGATATCGACACCGAGCGTGCAACCCGACTTGTCCTGCGCCAAGGCCGGGCTGGCTGTGAGAACGACGAGAACGACGAGGAAGAGAATTGAACGCTTCACGTGAGACCTCCTCTTTCAAAGAACGTTGACTATTCATTCCCAGCTTAATTGCCAAGATGGATAAGTTAATATATCTCTATTTCTAGGTTTTGTCAAGTAGTCTAACGGTTCAACAGCTTCTGACCACCCAACAATATATCCTGTGTGTATATGGCATATACAACTAATCCTAATCTCCCCAAGCTTCGAGCTGAGGCGATGCTGATGGTTCGGTCAGGGAGAAGTATCATAGAAGCAGCTAGACATTTTGGATTTATGACATAATTAAATCATGCCCTCGTCGTTCAACGGATAGGACACAAGATTGCGGATCTTGCGATAGAGGTTCAGGTTGATGATTTACTAAAATAAGTTTTAGTGTAAAATATGAGTGAGCCTATTAATAATCAATATCATTTCTAAATTGACTATCAATTTATTCGATAATCAAAAAAGAAGGGTAAAAAATATGGAATACTCAAGCGACAACAAATTAAATCAGCAAGGTAACGAAACAGAAAATAAAGGACAAAGTTTTCCTGGCATTCCACCTAAAAGCTCAAATCGTAATTTAAAAATTAGTATTGGCGTTTTAGTTGTTTTGTTAGTTGCAGGTTTTTATATTTACAAAAACAAAACTGCTGTGGAAAATGAACAAACGATAAATTACAGCGTTGTAGTTAAAGAAAGCCCAAACGATAAAACAAAGACAGACGTTTATTTAAAAGACTCAAAAAACAATCAAGAAACTCTTTACATCACCCTTTCAGACATATACAGGAACCATTATCATAATGCCGAATATCATAATGGCAATCTCTACATAATTCACCGGACTGGTGGTGATCTTGGCTATCAAACTAATCCAAATTGGACAGATGAATTATGGAGATATAACCAACAGGAGCAAGGTCAAAAATTATATTCTGTTAGAGGATTAGATTTCCGCGTATCCGATGACGAAAAAATGATTGCCATTATTACAAATGAAGAATTTAATCTGCTCAATAATAATGGAAGTAAAATCAAAACTTTTCAAAGTAACGAAGTTATTTCGGACCTCCAAGGTAGCCCTATGTTCGGATTTTTTGCCTGGGGATTAAATGCGATATGGTTAGATAATACTCTTGGGTCAAGTTTAACTGGGATAGTAAAAATAAACACATCAAACTACGATGTTACGAAGTATGATCTCTCAGGATTGCCAGCTGGTCCGGAATTTATAATAAATGTTTATAAGGAGAAAATTGCTTTCAGCAATTTCCCTGCGATGTTTGATGTAGATAGCGCACAAGAATATGAACGAAGTGGCATGAAAGTTAATCTAATTGTTTATGATTTAAGCTCTAAATCACAGCAAATAATAGCGACGTCAGTCACGAAAAAGTTTGAACCAAAGTGGCTTGACGAAAGCACGCTTGAATATAATAATCCTGACGGAACAGGAAGGATAACAAAACAGATTCCTTAATTGTTTTAAGGTTTTGGCGACACGCCAGCTTTGCTGGCACGAAATTCAACGACGGAACCCCAGAAGCAGAACGCTTTGCGTTTACTACGGAGCAAGAAGCGAGAGCGGACAAAGCGCCCCGTCGGTTCCGCTCAAAAAAGTTTCAGATTTCGTCAAATAGACGCACCAACACAAAATACGCAAAATAGTCCCACATCAGGACTATTTTGTTTTATTGTTACAGAAATTGTATAATATGCGCGAATGCTAGACCTTGCTACACCTATCGAAAGTCTTCATCATGTCGGGCCACGAAACATTCCCCGACTTAAGAAATTAGGAATTAAAACTCTCCGTGATTTGCTTTGGCATTTTCCAGCAAGATATGACGACTATCGAGACCAAACTGCTATTGCCGACGTTGAACCCGGACAAAAAGTAAGTATCCAGGGAGAAGTCGTTAAGATCACTAATCGTCAAATATTCCCGCGCCATCTAACCATCACCACTGCCATCATTAAAGATGACACTGGTGCCATAAATGCCGTTTGGTTTAATCAACCCTATATCGCCACCAGTTTAACCGAAGGCACGATCGTAAGCATGGCCGGCAAAGTGAATCTTGGCAAACATGGAATCCATCTTGCCAGCCCATCCTACGAGAAAATAGGCTCCATCAATTATACCGAACCACTTAAACAAAACCTTGCCCATACTAGTGGCTTAATTCCGACTTATCCGGAGACAGAAGGCATAAGCTCTAAATATCTTCGCTTCCTCATTAAGCCAGTTGTTGCCAATATAAAAGTGAATGATCCCCTACCGGAAGATATCAGAAAAAGAAATGATTTCTTGTCACTGGAACAAGCTATCAAATTAATTCATTATCCCAATCGCCAAGAAGATGCCGAAAGAGCCAAAGAACGCCTCGCCTTTGATGATTTATTCTTGTTCCAGATTAAAGCCTTACTGGAAAGACGTAAAATCAATCAGCTCAAGTCTGTTCCAATTAAATTTAGCCAGACAGATATCAAGGCCTTTATAGCAACTCTGCCTTTTGAGCTCACTAAAGATCAGAAAATTGCTACTTTCGAAATTCTAAAAGACCTGGAAAAATCCTATCCGATGAATCGTTTGATGGAAGGAGATGTCGGTAGCGGTAAAACAGTAGTCGCTCTTATTGCCGCCTTCCAGGCGGCAAAAGAAGGCAGTCAGTCGGTCTTCATGGCACCAACAGAAGTTCTGGCTCATCAGCATTATGGGAATATCCTTGGCCTGGTTAAAAATCAGAAAATTAATGTTGCCCTATTGACTGCTTCCCAGGCAAAAATCAATGATCGAGTAGTCAAGAAACCCGAGTTGAAGAAAATCGTATCTGAGGGTTGGGCCGATATAGTCATCGGCACCCATGCTGTAATACAGAAAGATGTGACGTTTAAGAAATTAGCCCTGGTTATTATCGACGAGCAACATCGCTTCGGCGTAGCTCAAAGAGCCGCACTGATCAAAAATGATTCCGTCAGTTATGTTCCCCATCTTCTGTCTATGACCGCTACACCGATCCCGCGCACCTTGTCTTTGACTATTTATGGCGACCTGGACTTATCTTTGATAAAAGAAAAACCTAAGAATCGACAAAAAATTTCAACTCGCGTTGTCACTCCCGACGAGAGAAACAATGCTTATCAATTTATCCGCGAAGAAGTGACTAAGGGAAGACAGGTGTTTGTGGTCTGCCCGCGTATCGAGCTCAGTGATCCAAAAAAGGAGATAAAATCATCAGCGGCTCAAAGTCGTATGAATATTCTCTGGGCCGAAGTCAAAGCGGTTGAAGAAGAATTTAAAAAACTATCGACGGAGATTTTTCCAGATATTAAAGTGGCCATGGTCCATGGAAAGATTAAAGCTAAAGATAAGTCGGAAATAATGGATAAGTTTAAAAATAATGAATATTCTATACTAGTCTCAACTTCGGTAATAGAAGTTGGCGTAGACATACCCAACGCTACGATTATGATGATAGAAAATTCTGAAAGATTCGGATTAGCCCAGCTTCACCAATTTAGGGGTCGCGTTGGACGAGATGTCCATCAATCATACTGTCTTCTATTCTCGTCTACGCCAGACAAAACAATCAATAAACGGCTTAGGGCCTTGGTTGATACTGATGATGGTTTTCTATTAGCCGAAAAAGATATGGCTATCCGCGGACCAGGTGAATTTTACGGCGTGAAGCAGTCGGGATTACCTGATCTAGCTATGGCCTCGCTGGCCAATGTTGATCTAATTAAAAAGGCTCGAGTCGAGGCTCGAGCGCTACTTCAAGAAGATCCGAATCTAAAAAAATATCCCCTACTCAATGCCCGTCTGGCCCAATTCCAGAAACTTACTCATTTTGAGTAGTCGTTAATTAGAACCACCCATACCTAGACCTCACAAGAAGAGCCAGCTCGACATTGCCAAGCTCCATTCTTAGTTTAAATGGATTTACTGTACCGTCAGGGTTAGTTGCAGACTGGATGGCAGAAGCAACCAATCGCCGACCGTCAACCCGCTCACACAGAGCTAAAGACTCCTCATCACTTACTCCCTCGGCGACAACATCGGTTATACGGTTAGATTCATTATCCAAGGAACGAATTCTCTCAAATTCTGCCTTGTTCTCGTAAGGGACCCGATATCGAGCACCCCGATATCCCGGATCGGCTTTAGAGTTATATTCGAACACTACGTGGTACTCCGTTTCATCTATCTTTTTAGGAGATTTACTAGCCACGTTCTCACTAGCTGACATCTCTCTGGCTTGATCAATAAAGAGAGAACCATGTCTGGCGCAGACCCCCATTGCCATACAATCAGCACAGTTAGGATCACCCCATCTACCCATAGCCACCACCTCCTGCGTATCGAAAGCTAGATACAAGAAAGATCTGCCAGTAATATACATAACTAGCCAAATTATGTCAACTGAGGCTAGACCTGTTCTTAGGCGTGACCCAGAAGCCCATATATTTGCCCAACATCAAGCGTGTCTGAGCGTCGATAGCTGGGATAGCACCAAGAAATATGGTTGTAGCTGGAAATAGTAGCCATTGAATCATCATCCAAAAATATTTTAATTTGCCGAACTTTGGAGGCTTGGGTGGCAATAGAACCATTGATAAAATTGCCGATGAGACGAGGCCAACCGTGGAAAGTGTAAGAATCATTCGAGTCAAAAATGGCAGATTAAAGGAAAGGACTGTCTGATTGAAGGCTGCACCACCAACTACTACCGGCAACCAGCCTAACGCAAAAAGCAAAATAGCATTCGTAGCCCAGGAATGATTCCCCTCTCCGGCGATAAAGCCGAAATACCATCTCTTGTACAGAGATATTTTTTTATTTCGTCTGAAACCGTATAGAAAGTATGGGACATTTTCTGCACCGTAAGCCCAACGCCTCTGTTGCTTGTAAACATTGATTAGTGTCTGCCATGTTGAATTAGTCACATTAGCATCCATGGAAACTGGATAGTATAGAGGCACGACCCGATAATCACCATCATAACGCAAGAAACATTGCCAAAAGATTCTCGAATCTTCTGAGACCATGTTTTTCTGCCAATAACCAACATCCAGCAAGGCTTGCAATGACATAGAATGGGACGAGAATGTTGTTGCCGTCTCGGATTTCTCTTGTTTGATGGTATGCCAGAAGGTTGCAGCAAAAGCCACGACACGAGCAAACGAAGGCGCTTCCCAGATATTATTTATATATAATGGTACTGGTTGATACGAAGCTCTTAATGGATTAACCGTAGTTAAAAAAGTATAAGATAAAATTCCAAAATATTCAGGAAAAGAAACCGTATCAACGTCAAAATTAGAGATCATGATATTCTCATATTTTAAATCCAATTTATCGATTATATCTTCTTTGACGATCTTTGCCGCATAAGCAGTATTTGATCCCTTGCCCCTCATTTCGCCTGGAAGATTATCGGGATGCTTAATACAAATAAATTTAAAAAATGCATCCTTAAAATTACTCTCCACCTCCTTGATCACTCTTTCTGTCTCTTCTCCGGCCCTTCCTTCGTAACACAAAACTACAGCTATTCTGTCTTTGGGATAATTAGATTTCAGAAGCGACTCAACGGTCGTAGCAACGATAGAATAATCTTCCTTATAGACGGGCAGAAATACAAAATGATATAGATCCCGCCAAGACGAGACACTTTTAAGTGAGTAATCCGATGCCGGCAACATTTCTAATTTTTTAAGCCAGTTAATTTTTAGATTATCCTTAAGTTTTGCATAAGAGACCTTAAGATGAAGTGAAAGATAGATAGTCTTAACTAGCCAATAGACATCAAAGGCTATGATAAAAAGAGCCATGAATACTGGCGTTTTGAAAGACAAGGTAATAATTAAAGCAAAAGTTGCCCAGGCGCTAAGACCTGGCAGAATTTCAAAAAAACGATAAATTGTTCTTTCTTTGCGGTCAGGAACGTCAGATGCCCTGCCGATATGGATATAATCGTACATTAATTGAGGATTAATCGATAAAGCGAATCTACTAGGTCTGACTGGCCTTGTTTGGCATTTATATCAATTTCCAGCAATTTTGCATAGATCTCCTGTATTTGACCAGCACTATATTTTGTTAAAGACTTCGCAGCCTTTGAGATAACAAAAGGATGGATGCCAGCCTTCTTAGCTATGTCTTTGTTATTAAATCCCCTATCAGCTAGATCCTTTATAATCACTAAATTCCTAAATTGATAAATAATCATGGTAAGGATGTAATAAGGATCGCGAGCATTCTCCAGCTCCCGATAAAGTAATTGAAATGCCTGAGTTCGAGATTGGCCCGAGATAGCATCAATAAGATCAAAAATATTTAAATTCACTTTATCAGCAACTAGGAGAGCTATGTCGGATGTTGTAATCTTGTCTTTAATTTTATAATTACAGAGTTTGCTTATTTCATTAATCAAGGCCCAAGATTCATTACCAACACGCATTATCAACATATCAATAGCCCTAGGCTCAATAGTACAGCCAAGCAAAATAACTTTGGTGTTTATCCATTTCTTAAGATGCACGCCATCTAACGGTTCAAAATTTTTTACAGGACTGGCTGATTTCAATAATATCTTCAACAGCTCGGGACATTTTTTCTTTAATTCATCCTCGCTCAATCTTTCAACAAATAATAAGACGACTTCTTTGTTTCTTTCAAGATCATATTCTTTAATCATGGTCATCAATTTTTCAGATGCACGATTATCACCAAAAACATCCTTTACGCAAACTAGCTTAACTTCGTCAAAAAACGACAAAGATTTTATCGAATCCTCTAACTTAACAACTTGCCCACCATTCCCAAAATTAAATTCGTGAAAATTGAGTCCACTTTTGTGTTTAGTAAAGTAACTCGCAATTATCTTTTGCGAGTTTTCTATAACATGATAAGCGTCTTTACCGTATAGAAATATGAGCATTTATTCAGCTGTTACCTCAAGCCATATCTTGCCAGACACAAACTTAATTTCGTTATTACTCTCATCGTAGAAATAGATTTTGGAATCCATTTTAGATCCGTCCTTTTTCCATCTACTATTAATAACGATACCGTTCTGATAAATTCTAGCACTCCCCTCTCCGGTAACATCCACGTTTATATATTGATCATAAAATTCACCGATTTTAACGTTCATCTGAGCTATTACACTTGCCGTAACTTGTTGATTATTATTACGATCTATCTCGGGTTGATTATTACGACTTCGCTTGTAGGTATTACTTGGTTCATCATACGCCCAAGTAACATTATAAGGAGCGGGGTAATCAATTGCTACCAGATCGATAATGTTGGCTAGACTTCTATTAGGCTTTGATGAACTATGCGGATATCCGACAAATTTATCGGTCATATCATATGATAGTTTAGCAATGGCACTACTGATTTTATCAAAAGAAGTAAAGCCATTATGAGGCTCCTTAATACCTGATTTTCTATAAAAAGCGCCGCCTGGGTCGCTTAATGCATTCAGATTATCGATAATATGCTTATTGAGTTCTGCCAAAATACCATGCTCACCGCCCCAGTGGGCGTATATAGCCTTGAAAGCGGAGGCTAGTGGCACAAAATCTTTTCTGGCTGATCGGACCGAGCCAATTTCATTTGGAATTTCGCATTGATACACAGCCATAAAACGAGTGATCCCTCCCGGCGTAACTGGCATTTCTATTACTAAGTCCGCCGCCCCAATACCAGACAATGGTCTGGTTATCGGATCAGAAGCAAGCATCACCGCCACGGCTCGCCGGTTATAATCCGCACAATCTAGGCCAGCGATAGAACTAACGGCAGTAGGATTGTCTTCATTACTATCTCCCCCAATCTTAATATCCTTATTCCACCAAAACAAAAAAATAATGATAATAATGACCACGATACCACCGACAACTGCTAATAATTTATTGATATCTATTCTGTATGGCTTCATGAAATTAATTTTTGATGCTTAGAACAATAATGAGCTGATCGTGAATTTATTTTTATTCTCCTAATAATTCCCCCATCGCGCCGACTGCACTTATCTCCAGTACGTTGATATGCCTTATGCATATTCTGAAATTCACCTTTTTCCCCGGTCAAAGTACGAAAATCATCCATACTATCACCATTAAATGAGATCGCTTTTTTCAGAATAGATTGCATAGATGCATGCATTTTTATTAAAATCTGTTTCGGTAATTTCTCAGCACGGCTTAAAGGATGCAAGCCGATATCCCAAAATATTTCATCGGCATAAATATTGCCGATACCAGCAATGAATTTGGGATCCATTAATACTTGTTTTATTCTACCACTTTTCTTATTAAAAAGTTTTATGAAATTCTGTGTACTAATTTCAAGCGGTTCGGGACCTAACTCCGTAATCTCTCTCAGTTCTGATAATTTATCATCATCAACCAAAATTATCTTACCAAATCGCCTTGAGTCAGATAAAACTACTTGATAGCCATTACTCAACGAGAAGACCATTCTGATATATTTATTAGCGCTGTCCTTGCTCAACGGTCCCTTAATTTGGCTAACCCACTTATCTTTTTCTTGTCGCCACTTACCATAAAGCAGATGGCCAGAGATTTTTTGATGAATGAATATTGTTTTAGGACCAGAGATATTAATAACGATATATTTAGCCCTTCTTTTAACGCTAAGTATTTTCTTATCTCTTAGCTCCTTTCTGGCACCGGCAATACCGCCAGCCTGACGTACAGATCTTGGCCAATCAGCCCAAAAATCGGTTATTTTTAAACCGATTATCTTACCCTTCAACTGACGTACAATTGTTTCAACTTCAGGTAACTCCGGCATCGTATTGACTAGCCAAGGAATAAGACTTTTGAGAGTACGGCTGTCTTTTCTGCTGAAAAGCACCTCGTTCTCGGACCAGTCGTCCTGCGAAAGCCTCTCAAAAGTCTTATTCCTTGGCTTCGGTGATTTGACTTAACAAAGTGAGGCCTGGACTGTCTGAATGGGCTTACGGAGCCTGACGAGGCGAGTAAGAGGCGAAATCTCAGAAGAGATTTACGTCGTACCATTCAGACAGTCCAGGCAGAGCTGGATAAAATTAGCTTATCTTCTGCATGTCGGCCCAATCCTTACCATACTTTGAATCGACTACGATTGGCACGCTCATTTCATAAACGTTCTCCATGATTTCTTTAATCTTTGGTTCTATTTCGTGCAATAATTCTTCTTTTATTTCAAATAGAAGCTCGTCATGGACCTGTAATAACATGTGCACATCGTCTTCTCTAAAATTATGGTGGAGATAATCGCTAACTCTAACCATAGCTATTTTGATCATATCCGCCGCTGTTCCCTGTATGGGCATATTGATGGCCATTCTCTCAGCTTGGCTGACCAGCTGAGGCATTGATGAATTAATGTCGGTAATAGGCCGACGACGACCGAAAATTGTAGTGACAAAACCATCGCTATGAGCTCTATTTTTGGTTTGAGCAATATAGCGAGCAACACCGGAAAACTCCTCCATATATTTGCGAATAAATTCTTTGGCTCTTTCGCGAGTAACGCCCGATGCTCGTTGGAAGCCCAGCTGGCCCATACCGTAGAGTACGCCGAAATTGAGTGTCTTGGCATCGCGACGCATGCTGTCTTTAACATCTTCTGGCTTGATCTCAAATATCTCGGAAGCCGTTCGAGTATGAATATCCTCTCCCCTTTTGAAGGCATCTATCATCTTTTGATCTTTCGAAATATGAGCCACGACTCTTAACTCTAGCTGAGAATAATCGCACGATAATAGATGGTAACCATCATCAGCCACGAATGACTTTCTAAATTTCTGACCCATCTCTGTACGCACGGGAATATTTTGCAAATTTGGCTCCTGGCTAGATAGACGGCCAGTAGTTGTGCCTGTCTGATTTAATGTTGTATAAAGTCGTCCCGTGGATTTATTAATCAGGCCCGGGAATGGTTCAATATAGGTAGTATTCAACTTCTGGAGTTCGCGATAACGAACAATGCTTTCGATAATGGGATGCTCGGCGTCCAATTTCTCTAATTCAGAAGCAGCCGTTGAAAGTGATCCTTTGCCGGTTTTCCTAACCTTGCCTTTGAGTTTAAGTACTTCAAACAAAATGTAGCCCAGTTGCTGAGGAGAATTAATATTGAACTCCTCGCCTGCTTGTTTGTATATCTCCTTCTCTAGACTAGATAATTCTTTATTAATTTCTAGGGCAAGTTCAGAGATCGCCTTAGTGTCTATTTTAACGCCAATTAATTCCAGCTCAGCCAATACTGGACTCAAGGGTAGTTCTATATCTTTGAATACATTGATTACACCCAAAGAATCCATTCTTCTAGTCATAGGATTCTTGAGATTCAGAATGGCACCAATTTTAGCGAGAGCAGTATTTTCCAAGTTCTCACCGGTTTCAGCATAATAAACACGATCCAACTCATAATTTTTTAGGTCGGAATTAATTAAGTATGAGGCCAATTTTGAATCGAATACGGTCCCCTCAACATGTACTCCCATACGTCTTAATGTTTTTGCCTGATCCTTGAGATCATGTGTCAATTTTAAAGTTTTTCCATCAGCCATGAGAGTCTTTAATTCTTCTTTAAGATTATCGTATCGAGATATCGTACTAAGAGATAGAACAATTCCCTTGCCATCATTCTCGTTGGCCACGATTATATAATCATCCACTATAATAAAAGCGAAGGCTTGCCCTCTCAACCCAATCAATGTGTCTTTAATCGCATCTCTGTCAATAATCGCTTCGGCAAGAGTCTTATCTCCGGAACTATACAGATCCAATTGTGCCGATTCTTCTTTGGGACTTTCTGTAATAGGATCGACTGTATAAATCTCTGGCAATCTTTTTATTAAGCTGAACAGGCTGTATTTTTTCAGGACACCTTCAATGCCGTCTTTGCTCATATTATTTAACCAGTCTACTTTTTTCAAATCAAAATCTATAGGCACGTTTCTGGATATCTCCGAAAGCTTCCTGGAAAAATAGGCCTGATCTTTATTATCCAAGAGTTTCTGAATTAATTTATCAGAGAGATCGCCTTTCTTCTTGTCGTTTTTCTTCTTTGTTTTAGACTCAAGCTTTTCGTATAGATTATCCAGGGATCCAAATTCTTTGATTAGAGATGATGCCGTCTTCTCCCCTATCCCTGACACTCCCGGGATATTATCTGAAGGATCACCCTTAAGGCCTCGATAATCAACTAGCTGTGACGGCTGGAGGTTATATCTTTTCTTAACTTCCCGTTCGTTATATATAAAGGTATCCGTTACGCCCTTACGTAGAGTAAATACGACAACCTTATCAGCCTCAACTAACTGTAGAGTGTCCAAGTCTCCAGTAACAATAATTGTCTGCAAGTCATCTATCTTTTTAGAAATTTCGGCCAAAGAACCAATTAAGTCATCGGCTTCAAATCCTGCTTTTTCAAATACGGGAATGCCTAATTGACCAAGCATCTCCTTAACAATCGGAATCTGCTGATAAAGTTCGTCTGGTGCCTTTTCACGATGAGCTTTGTATTCGGCGAACTCTTCATGACGAAAAGTCGGAGCCGCCAGATCAAAGGTCGCGGCGATATAGTCTGGGCGTAAATCCTTAATCATCTTCATCAAAATAGACATAAAACCATAGACAGCGTTGGTCATAACGCCTTGAGAGTTATTCATTGGTGGTAGGGCATGAAATGCCCTATGTACCAACGCATTTGAATCAATTAAAACCAGCTTCTTCATTATCTATATTTTAACCTATTTTGGTCATTTATAAAGAGTCGCTCTGCCACCTCATTTTCTCGTCAGGTCCTCGCCTGCGGCATTCACTGTAGGGATAGATGGTTAAGAATCTACCAAAACAATATGTACCCGCACTTGCCTCCTCGTTACATCTAAATACAATGGCTGCCTTTGGTTTCAAAGACAGCCATTGTATTTAGACTACTCGGCGTTTGACCTATTGTTTTGGATTCTTAATCTATCCACCCTCCAGATTCATGTCTTGTCTGTGGATGACGAGAAAATGAGGTAGCTTCGCCCAATAATTAACAGGCACGAGCTAGAGGCCAATATACCTACGAAGCCCGACGAGACGAGCAAGAATACAATGGCCATACTCTTCAATATGACTAGGCTTCGTTACTTAACAAAACAAAAAACAAGAATAAGACTTTTGAGAGGCTTTCGCAGGACGACTGGTCCGAGAACGAGGTGCTTTTCAGTAGAAAAGACAGCCGTACTCTCAAAAGTCTTATTCTTGTTTTTTTACGAGCTCTATCTCGATTTTGCGAGTTTGCTCATCAATATGATCAATGTGTATGCGATAGTATTTTTTAGGCAGAATATTAGCCACTCTTTCAGACCATTCAATCAGTACTATATTCTTTGGATCAGACAATATCTCTATTATTTCTAGCGGGATTAAGTCCTGTTCATCTTTTAGACGATAACAATCTAGATGATAGAGAGTATAGCCTTTAGGCAGATCATAATTCTTCATCAATACAAAAGTAGGACTTTTAATATTATCCCTGATTCCAAATGCCTTTGATAAACCCTGGACAAATACAGTTTTGCCGGCACCCAGCTCCCCTTCTAGGGCTACAACCCTAGCGCCTTCGGTCTCAAAATTCAATAATTCTTCAATAAATTTTGAAGCGATTTTCTGTGTCTCTTCGGGCTTTGTTGTCGTATAAATCATATTGGAATTGTATCGTTTTAAATGACCCAGAACAAGCATAATTGAACATCTTGGATTACTCTTTACGCATTATAAATCATGTGCTAAAATATGCGCAGTTTATTGAAAAGAATGAAGAATTGGCAATGCCTAAAAAGAACGTAGTCGTAACCTACACATGCGATATATGCCATCATGAGCATACGACAGAAGAGAAGGCCCTCGCCTGTGAGGCCAGAGGTTTGGCCGTTCCCGAATTCAAGCTTCATGAGGTAGTCAAATTGGTTTTTCCTCCCCCAGATAGCAGGAATATGATAGTTTCTTCTGGTTTTCGATTTAATGTGGAGAATGGCACTAAAATGATAATTAACGGCAATGGAAGAGACGAGGCTTCAAATCCCCACATGCTACCCGATAGCTATGATGCATGGATACAAACTTCGGGTCGTCCCGATGGAGATCATAGAGAAATAATTGACGGAATATCTAGAATGTTTTTAAGAAGGGTCTCGATAAAAAATGGGGCTACTTGTCCACTTTGTGGGTCTGTCACTTATCAGATAAAAGAACTTCTTTTTGGCCTTCTGGGTTTTGGCGATGGCTTTTCAACTATTAAAAATGTTCCCATGCACAAATGCCGAAGATGTGGAATAGTATTCTTCTCAGATGACCAATTGAGAAATGCCGAATTCAGGATGAGAAGCAAATCTAAGTGGCCCATAGCAGACACTAGTCGCCTCACAAGAGAGCACCAATTTGAATGAATAAAGCTTAGTCGTCCGTTAAACCTTCGGGTTTAGCGGATTTTTATTACTCTTGTAATAAGAAATTTAGTGAATTTTAAATCAAAAAAGACCCGGATGGGTCGTTAATAAGGCGAGAAACGGAAAATAATTGGACGTGGCAGGAGGATTTGATCATTGCTATAAAGAGCGTAAAAATTATCACCATAATGTATGCCCCAATATCGGTCATATTTATGGAGACATCCATAGTCGTGAGTCCACCAACTATTTTGGCCAGTACAATACTTTTCGATTGAATAATGCTTACTATATCTAATCGCCGAGTTAAGATCACTATGATAACCGTACAAACGAACGACACAGCCAGTGCTACCCAATATAGCAACTGCAAAGAATAATATAATAATAACGATAAGTAGCCATTTGACGATCCTCTTTATTGCCATGGCCAGCTCCGTTAAAAGGACTGAGTATATTAAACCACTTTTTAAGAAATTAAAAAGCCTCACCTTTCCGATGGCCCCGGGATGGGGTTGGAAAGATGAGGCGTGTCCGCACTCTGGAACCTGACTGACGCCAGGGAGCGCGGATCAAAGAACTGGAAGGAACTATTATTGGAAGTAGCGGGGAGCTACTTCGTGTCGCACGGCGGGCAGGGAGCCGGCCGAGGCGAAATCGCTGGCTTCGGCCTGGGAGCCGAAGCAGTCTTGGCGGGCGCACCCGGCAGATGGTCGCATCTGCCGGCCGGTGCCTGGTTCACATCATAGATGAAGTGGTCTTGACACAACTGCCAGTTCTTCATCCATGCCGGTCGACCAGCCGGAGCAGATGAACCCTTGCCACCGATGCGGACAGTTGCGTCCACACTGGCACCAGGAGCTGCATCCACGTGGATGTCGGCGATCGAGCGCCCCGAGTTGACGAACGTCGTGCGGTCCATGTGACGCTGCACGCCAGCGCACCAGCCGGTGCCGAACAGGAACGAGAGAATGATGAGGCCGATGAAAAAGGCCCCCACCCAACGCGCGATCGTCCAGAATGTTGCCATGATCGTATCCCTTTCGTTACTGACACTGTTGGAGAATCTCGGCAGGCGCGACGATTTCGCGCCTGCCGAAGTTGTTAGCGAACGATGTCCTCGCGTTCGAAGCGAGGCGGTGGCTGAAACATCCAGCCACCCGGGAACCCGACCGCAAAGACGCGACCGTATTCCGTCGTAGCCTGCGTCCGCAGATCATCGCCTTCGGCAGAGACTCCGCCGTTGACGTTGACCTTGGCCAAACCCTCGTAGTGCCAGGTCTTGTCGGCCGGCACCGGATCGCCACACACCGATGCGCTAGGCATCAGCGTGAGTAAGTCCTGGGTCCGCCCGTCGGCATAGATCCGGCGGAGAGGCATTGAGTATTGAGACCCGTTTTTCAGAGTCTCCATCCCCTCTGCCATACACCGCTCTTGGCCACCCAATTGATCGGCTCGATAATCGGCCTGTGACGGCGGACCGCTTTTCAGAGGTGCCGGCATGGTCGATTCCCGACGATCACCGTAGCCAGACGACATCTGGGAGGGCTGATAGTTCGGCCCGCCTTGCGGCTGGCCTCCACCCTGCTGCATCGCCAGATACTGCTGGCAAGCGACGAGAGCTTCCCTGCCATTACGCTTATCGCGAGAGTTTTTCACCGCTCCCACGATAGCACCAACAGCACCGACACCAGCAACCCAGCGCGGGTCACGGGTAACGACTCGCGTTCCAGCGGCAGCGATGCCACCGTACACGAGAGGCTTGAAGTTGTCTCCCCGCGCCTGCACGACAAATGTGGCGCAGGGGTCAGTCCCGTATCCCATGGGCATCTGGCCAGCGGGATACTGCTGTCGGTACTGCCCCTCATAAGAGTCACCAAGTACCATCTCGCGTTGCCCCTGACGCATGCGGTACTCCGCCTGCGCCGAGTAGAACCGATCGTAGCCATAGCCACGATCGTACTGGCCGTACTGGGCCGACACGTTAACCGTGCCAGCCAAAATGGCCACTACGACGAGAAGAGTCACGGTTGCGAATCTACGCATGATATACTCCTTGCCCCACCTGGGGGCATTACTGCCTCCAGACAGGGCTATGACAGTCATTGTCAATGTCCTAACTGTACTTACATTATAGCATAATTGGCCTATTTTGTAAAGACCTCCAAAACAACCTCTATTCAAGCCAAAACCTAGCCTTTTTGATAGTTATTATCGATATTTCATATGAAACGTTAGTGAGCAATTCAGGAATAAGATTTTTGAGAGTACGGAATATCTTTTACTAAAGATTTCCTCGTTCTCGGACCAGTCGTCCTGCGAAAGCCTCTCAAAAGTCTTATTCCCGAATTACCAAAGACAATTAATCCAAGCTAGTTAAGGACTGCCACTGTATTTAGTTAACACAGATAAGAATAAGCTTTCTGAGAGGCTTACGGAGCGCGGCGGCGCGAGTAAGAGATGCTTTTTCAGTAGGAAAAGACAGCGTACTCTCAGAAAGTTTATTCTTATCTGTTTAGCAAGACCGCAAGATACTAAAAATCTATGTTTTTGAAATGTTTTATTTTGGCGACTCCCCTATCTTTATCAAACGTAACTGCCACAACATCCAATCGCCACTCAGAATCATTGAGATCGTACTGAGCTAAATATGTCCTGGCAGTTCGTACAACTTTTCTCATCTTGTCGCGATTTGCTCTGATCTCTGGCTGGAAATTAATATAATCGGACATATTAGCTTTAACTTCAGCAAAAACAATCACTCCGTCTTCGCTAGCAATAACATCAATCTCACCCCACGGCTTGCGATAGTTTCTAAATAAGATTTTATAGCCCTTAGTTTTTAAGTATTCAGTAGCTACATCTTCCGCATATTTTCCAATTTGAGAATTAAGAGTCATAGGACATTAAAAATTGACAGATTGCTTTATACATTACATAATTATGACCTTAAATTTGTCAACAAAAAGACATTGACTTCTGGGGTTATAAATGATAACATCACAGAGTGATTCTCTCGACGAGAATCGTTTGTTTTAATGAGGTAATATCTATAGATTCCGCGAGGAATATAATAAATACGACTATTAAGACTCTACTTAAAAAAATACTGCCTCCCGCCCCCCAAATAAGTGATAAAAATCGGAGACTAATTACAAGCTTATTTAGTGGCAATCGTTTTCAGGCCAGCCTTATGTTAATTGTAATATTTAGCCTAATATTAACCAAGGGTGTATCGTCAGATAGTCAGGCACCGATTTTCTCCTCCGTGGTTAATAAGTACGTAGAAGAAACTTCTGCATCAATATTTAAATCAGTTAGTCGAAATAGTAAAAATAGCCCCGACAGTGGGTTTTTTGCTATTAGTACCCAAGAATATGGCCAGGGTGGCCCCGGATCATCGACTGAACCATCCCCTATTCGCGAAGATTCGGTTATAGCTTATAATCCTGCCGACACTAACTATATAGACTCGACATCATCAAAAAGAAATCAAATAGCGGAATATGAGGTTCAAGCTGGAGATACCATCTCATTCATTGCATCTGACTACGGCGTTAGTATTAACTCGATTCTTTGGGCAAATAATCTCAAAAATGCCGAAAATTTAACTATTGGCCAGATTCTTAAAATTCCGCCTATTACTGGCGTTATCCATGGAATCAAAAAAGGCGACACAATTCAGACTATTGCCAAGAAATATGGCGCAGATGCTGATAAAATCATTGAATTCAATGCTTTACCAAAAGATGGAGTACTTCAAGTTGGTAAACAGATTGTTGTTCCCGATGGCAAGATCGGGTCCGCCGCTGTTATTGCAAATGCTCAGCAGTCTACGGCCAAAAGGTTCTCATATTTACCTGACATGGGAGATTTCTTTCGTTGGCCAGCAGCTGGATTTAACTGGGGTATAATTCATGGCCGTAATGGCGTAGATATTGCAAATTCATGCGGAACACCCATATATGCAGCTGCAGAAGGAACTGTTACCACCGTTGATACAACTGGTTGGAATGGCGGATTTGGCAAATACATGAAGATACAACATACCAATGGCACAGAGACTCTTTATGCCCATACTACCAAGATTCTAGTCAATAACGGCGAATATGTATCCAAAGGCGAAGAAATAGCTCTTATGGGAACAACTGGGCATTCTACTGGCTGTCATCTTCACTTTGAAGTTCATGGAGCTAAAAATCCAATGGCCAGATAGGCTATATGAGATTAGAAGACAGGATTAAATGAATTAAAAAGACAGGCCCCATGGCCCGTCTCGTTCTATCTGCTATCTATGCATTAGGGAAGATTGTCTTACCATTCCATGGACAATCATGGCATTCTTCTTTATGTAATGCTTCAATAGCTGGCATGTTATTACGCCTTGCTTCATCATAGACCCGCCATGCTTTATTATAGACCTGCTGGGCCTTATTATAGGCCCTATCTGCTTCAACACGAACCTGCCCTGCTTCAACATAGGCCCGCCGTGCTCTATTATAGGCCTGCCATACTTCATCACTGGCCCGCCCTGCCCTATTATAGGCATGCCATGCTTTATCACTGGCCCGCCCTGCCCTATTATAGGCATGCCATGCTTTATCACTGGCCCGCCCTGCTTCATCGTAGGCATGCCATGCTTTATCAAGGACCCGCCCTGCTTCAACTACTTCTTGGGGTAATTTACCCTTAACAGGTTTGAATAGACGAAGACGAGTCTCTTTCTGATCTTCTCGTTTTTGTTCAGAGATATATGATGCTCGTTCGTTATAGCTATAGCACCACTCTATTAGTACTTCGTGGTGTACATGCCAGAAGAATCCTGTCTGAACTTCTGCCATATTCTACTTCTCCTTAAAAGAACCTAAACTAAAATACCACTTACGTGGTATTTGTCAATGGCGGGTTTTGATATTAGTTCCGCACGGAACAATTACATTGACTCTGAGAACATGTGCTCATTAACACGCAAACTGATGGCCTCGGCGACATGATTCTCGCCAACAACCTCAGATTGTTCTAGGTCAGCAATAGTACGAGATAGCTTTTTGATCTTATGATAAGACCTTAGTGAAAGCCCCTTTGTAGTTAAAACATGGCGCAATAGATTCTCAGCCTTTGGGTCTAGATTGGCCAATTTATCGATATTTTTAAAATCCATCTCAGAATTTGAGTATATGCCACTACTTATAAACCTAGCATTCTGCATCTCTCTTGCCTTTATTATTTTAGATTTTATGTCACTTACGACAGTAGCATCGCCAGTTTTTTGATTTGCATCGTCAAGAGTTCCGCGCGGAACATTAATTTGAATATCAATTCTATCCAAAAGGGGACCTGATACTTTTTTCCTATATTTCAAAACTGATATTGGTAGACAAATACAAGGCTTCCTGTCATCACCATAATTACCACAAGGACATGGATTCATCGCGGCTACTAGCATAAATTTTGCAGGCAAAACCATAGTTCCTGCGACCCTAGAGACTGCGATAGTCCCATCCTCTAATGGTTGCCTCAGACTCTCTAGTACGTTTCTCGGAAACTCCGGCAACTCGTCCATAAATAAAACACCTCTGTGGGCTAGGCTGATTTCGCCAGGACGAGGGGAATTGCCACCGCCAACCACGGCCGGAACCGAAGCCGTGTGATGAGGACTTCTAAATGGTCGCTTGAATGAGAGTGGGGCATTCTTTATCAATCCGAGAGCACTGTATATTTTAGCCACCTCAATGGCTTCTTCAAATGTTAAAGGTGGCAATAGACCCATGAGAGACTTTGCTAGGATTGTTTTTCCAGACCCAGGTGGTCCTGACATTAGAATATTATGAGCACCAGCCGCGGCTATCATTAGAGCTCTTTTGGCTCCGTTCTGTCCTTTAATGAAAAAAATTGAGGTTTCTTCTATCTCTTCGTTGTTCTCGATTATGTATTGGGTTGGTTCAATAATTCGAGTCCTATCTAGGTGGCTAATAACCTCGTTAATAGATTTGACGCCAATAACATTTAGGCCAGCTATGACAGCCGCTTCCTTAACATTAGAGTGGGGGATAATTAGTTCGGAAAAACCCTTATTTCTGGCTATTATAGCCATAGCTAGGGCACCATTGATATGCTTAATTGATCCATCAAGAGCAAGTTCTCCCGCAAAAAGAATATTTTTAGGATCAAACTTGACCTGGCCGGTCTCAAGGAGATAGCCAACGGCGATTGGTAGATCGTAAGATGGGCCTTCTTTTTTAATATCTGCTGGCGCTAGATTAATAATGATTTTCTTGTTCTTTGACGATGGGGGAGTTAGATTTGAATTTCTAATAGCCGAGGCTATTCTGTCCTTTGATTCCTCGACGGCTTTATCTGGCAATCCAACGATATTAAAAGAGTGAAGGCCAGAAGAAGAATCGACCTCCACTTCAATCAACTGAGCATCTATGCCGTTTATAGCGGCTGAAAATAGCCGAACAGACACTTTTTACTTATTATTTTTAGCACAAGACATACAAAGATTAGCAATAGGCAAAACTTTTAGCCTGCCATCTTCAATCTTAAGAGAACAATTATCGCACTTGCCGTAGTCGTCTGTTTTTATCTTCTCGCGAGTTTTACGAATTTCTCTCAGACGTCCTTCTAGCTCTCTCTCAATGGCACTGTTACGTTCAAAATCAGCCGCCTCATGTGCATAATCATCTTCATCGTGGTCTCCGTCGTCATAATTAGGAACACGCGTTGTAAAGCTAGTTTTAGAGCTAGGATCAACGTTAGCAATAACATTAAGCTGGTTGACTAGCAATTTCTCTTCTTTGGCTAAATCATCATCCAATTTTTGTAACTCTTCTTTGGTCATATAAATTTCTTCAATGAGTTATTATATTATATCAGATAACCAATATCAAATCCGAATTTAAGAAAACAAAAAGGCGCAGATGCTCCCTTTTAAAATATTTGTGATGTGTGAGATCTACGCCTTATCAGAAAATGCCAACGACCCATTGTACTCAAGTCGTTAGCGAAGAACTATAGAAAAGAACTACGTAACAATCTAATTATAACTCCATGGTGACAGGGGTCAAAATAAAAGTGGATAAGTGACATGGTGTCATTAAGGTGTCACCATCCGTGTCACCTCAATTTAATCAAGTCTTAAGCCATATAACTGCATATGGTGACACTGGTGACAACGAGTTGATAAGTGGTGACAGATGGTGACAGGATAGGTGACACTGGTGACAGAAATGTGTCACCAGTGTCATTTGAATGTTTGTCACCATGATGACACCGGTCTATATAAAAGCGGCGCCGTGCATGGCGCCGCTTTTATATCAGTAAACTAATTAACGCAATATTAATCGATCAATAGCTGAGTACATGGCCTGTCTAGAGTTAGACATTACTAGATAGCTCTTTCCGTTCGATGCCCTGATAAAAGAATAATCAATACTCCTATCTGGCCAAGGGAAGTTAATATAGCGTATAGAATTGCCCTTGTATATATTGTCTAAAAAGGTTGCCTTAGCACCTTTTTTATAACCAAGATCAAAGAATAGATTGAGATCTGTCGGCATCGTTGTCTCCCATGCTTTCATCGACTCTATGGCCAAGGTAGAATTATTAACTTCTGATATAACAACTAATCTTTGGCTGATTGAAGTACCTGGAGTTAAAACTCCCTTGGTATTAAATGCTTCGCTCTGGCCAAAATAATAGAAATAAGAATCTTGTTCAGCCAAGATAGGTTTAATGGAGATCGGATAGGCAACTAATAGCTTGTCTAATAGGGCGTCAGGTTTGAGCGTAGTAATAGCTTCTCCGTTTTTTATAGATGGCTGGATAGACTGTATTTTACCAGCAGAGATACTAGAAGATTTTAGAGTATTTTTAAATGCCACCTGAGAATCACCACTAGCAGGCAATTCCACGACCATTGGCTGACCAGTAATAATAGAGCCTAAAGTCGGTGTTGGAGTGGGTGTTGGAGTTTCAGATATAACTGGTGTAGGTGTAGGTATCTCAGCTATTGGTTCGCTTGGCGTACGCAGAATAAAAAACCAATAGGCGCCGACGACGATAAGAGCTATCACGGCAATACCTAAGAACATAACATTTCTGTTAATTCCAGCCTTTCTCTCGGGAATTGTGATTGGTAGGGGAGGAGGCAAGGGCTTATTACTATTCTGTCCGGAAGCTTGTGACGCCGAAGATTGATTGTTTAAAGTAGCTGATTTTTCTAATTGACCCATCTCAATTTTAGCCCATGGGGCATTCTGCGCTGGTACGTTTGGCGTAAGTGGCTTAATAGCTGGAGATGGCTGAACTACTGGCTTATCTTCAATTTTTCTGGGCATAGGAATACCCGATAACTGCTGTCCAGATTTTAGACTACTTATATCACCAGACATGGTTCTGATCGAAGATTGATATTCTTTAACTCCCTGAGAGATAGTAGGCGCTGGCATCGGCTGTGGCTGAACAGTGGAAGGCTTAGGACTTATTGGTGGCATGGTAGCAGGAATAACTGGTTTTGGAGGCATATTTTGAGACTGTGGTACTGGTGGCCTTTGCTGTGTATTTATAGCAGGGATAGGCGCTGACTGATTGGGCATAGGGGGCCTGGGAACTGATCCTTGAGATATGCTTGATGGGGGATTATTTTGAGGTTGGGACACAGGAGAAGATCTCATCGATGACTGCGTAGGTATACTAGCAGATGGGGGCATACTCTGTCTTTGCTGAACAGGAGGTGGGATGCTCGAAATTGGAGCTGATTGAGAAATATTTCCCGAGGCTGGTTTGGCCGGAGAAGTAGACAGTTCATTAACTAAATCATCGATCGTGATAGTTTTTTGGCCTTGATCTGCCATTTCGTAATGTCTCAGACTCATCATCAAGACATCTATGAGGTTTTGATTTAGGGAATGAGACTAGTTGACGTTGTTAAATATATACTATCACAAATTAATTTTATTATCATTGCAATCTGTAAACAACTTGCCGCGTAGCCAGCATTCAACTTTGTGAGAGTACGGAATAATCTCTGCTGAGATTTTCCTCGTGCTCGCGTCGCCACGCTGCGCAAGCCTCTCTAAAGTTGAATGCTGGCCTCTGGTTATCGCTTTTGAACAAAAACAAAACTCGGTCGTTTTGGATGGACTTACGGAGGACGACTGGTCCGAGTAAGAGGCGAAATGCCAGCAGGCATTTACGTCGTGCCATTCAGGGCGACCGAGCGAAGTTTTTTCGTATCCTGGCCACATAGTTCGGCCAAGATCAATAGTTACTTATCCTTAGAGATGCCTTTCATGGTTAGATTGATTCTGCCCATGTCGTCTATATTCTTAACTTTAACCCGTACAGATTGCCCTAATTTCAAAACATCAGACGGCTTCTTGATAAAGCCTTCCCCGATTTCAGAAACATGAACCAATCCTTCTTTGCCAGATTTATATTCAACCATAGCACCGAAATCTAACATTCTCGAGACCCTGCCTTCGAATTCATCTCCGGCCTTAGCTTCATAAGTAATATCCTCGATCATAGCCATAGCATTGACCATGGCTTCAGGAGAATCAGAAGTTATGAATACCGAACCATCATCTTCAATATCAATGGCTACGCCAGTCTGAGCGATAATCTCATTGATAACTTTGCCCTGTGGCCCAATAATCGCTCCAATTTTACTCGGATCAACTTTGATTATCTTAACTCTGGGCGCAAATTTAGATAATTCAGCCCTAGGAGTAGCAAGAGCACCAGTTATTACGCTTAGTATTTCTAATCTTGCTTTCTTGGCCTGAGCCATAGCTTTTTCGAGTATCTCAGTATTTATGCCCTCTATCTTCACATCCATCTGCATGGCCGTGACGCCATCTTTAGTGCCAGCGACTTTTAGATCCATGTCGCCATGATGATCTTCTGGCCCCTGGATATCGGTTAAGATTTTGTATTTATCACCAGTCTCATCGAACATCAATCCCATAGCAATACCGGCGGCTGGAGTCTTAATCGGTACTCCACCATCCATCAAAGCCAGGGATGATCCACAAACCGAAGCCATTGATGAAGATCCATTGGAAGACAAGATCTCTGATACAATCCTAATTGTGTAGGGAAATAATTCCCTGTCTGGGATAATAGGCTCAAGTGCCCTCTCGGCTAATGCACCATGGCCGATTTCTCGGCGTCCACCACCACCCATACGGCCCACCTCGCCAACACTAAATGGCGGGAAAACATAGTGATGCATAAACCTCTTTTTCATAAGCTCGATCTCCATTGTCTCGACCCATTGCTCCATACCTGGCGAAGCTAGAGTCAAAATCGATAACGCTTGGGTTGTGCCACGATTAAATAAACCAGTGCCATGAGAGCGAGGGAGTATGCCTACATCAGCGCTAAGAACTCTCAACTCATCGGTTTTTCTGCCATCGGGTCTTTTCTCCTCGCTAAGAATATTCTTGTGAACGATTCGATCTATCTCTCGTTCAAATATAATTAAAGATTCTTTTAGTTTCTTACTCAAGTCTGGATGTGCCTCAAACTCTTTTGATAAATATTCTTTCATCTCTTCTTCGGTACGCTTCAAGCCCTCAACATACTCTAATTTATGAGGCGTATATAATACTTTCTCTAGTTTAGGAGCGACAAAATCCCGAACCATTTTAACTAAAGCTTCGTCTAGGACGGCCGTGGCTAATTCTTTCTTCTTGGGAGCGATATCGCTCGCTATTTTATTTTGAAAATCAGTTAATTTCTTTAGCTCGGCAAAACCCTTAGAGATAGCATCAACAACATCGGCCTCAGAAATAATCTTTGCTCCAGCTTCAATCATATTTATCTTGTTGCTGGTACCGGCGACAACTATGTCGAAATCGGATGTCGGTCTTTCCTGATAGGTCGGATTAAATACTAATTTGCCGTCATTCCTGCCAATTCTGACAGCGGCCACTGGACCGTTGAATGGAATATCAGAGATCATAAGAGCCAATGATGCACCAAAAAGAGCCACCATATCTGGGTCATTAACACCATCAAAAGACAAGACCGTAGTTACAACCTGGACCTTGTTTCTGGTGTTTTGGTTAAAGCGTGGCCTAAGAGCACGATCAATCAACCTGCCCGAAAGAATTGCTTCTTCAGTAGGCCGACCCTCTCTCTTAATCCATTTAGAACTCTTGATCTTCCCGGCCGCATAATACTTTTCTTCAAAATCTACCGACAACGGAAAGAAGTCAGCGTCTTCGGCTTTATCCGACATTGTTGCCGTAACTAAAAGCGCCGTCTCGCCATATTGAACATAGCAAGAACCGTTAGCCTGATTGGCCAATCGGCCAATTTCCACGGATAGAGTTTTTCCGGCAAACTCTTCCTGATATTTTTTTACTTCCATGCCTAAGCGACAAAGAGAAGAGGACGAGAACTGGATTCTGGCCTGACTAAGCAAAATTTTGTTTAGTCAGGCCAAAGCCCCTATTTGCCCGTACCCTCCCCACTCTTTATGCGATTAATATTTTAAAAGTATTTTATCTTTTGCTTCTTCTAAATCAATGAAATTATCTGCAACTTCTATAATCTTGGCGCTAGAACTTCTCTTAAATCCGGCCACCTCAACAATCAATCCACTATACTGCAGGTATTCTACCAACGGTTCAAAATCACCATCGCCAGAAACGATTACTACCACATCCAGCAGGCGAGAGAGTCCGATTGCATCCACCGCCAATCCTACGTCCCAGTCTCCCTTTTTCATACCTCCCGGAAATATCTGAAGATCTTTCATCTTAAGCTCATAGCCTGACTTTTCAAGAGCCCCAAAGAATGCGCGTTCTTCATCGGTATCTGACTTAACAACGTATGCGAAAGATCTAGAAAGCTGACGACCATTGGTAACTAATTTTAGTAACTCCTTAAAGTTAACCCTGGCCTTGTACAGATTCTTAGCTGAGTGGTACATGTTCTGAACATCCACAAAAACACCGATGCGGTGTTGTTTTCTTTGAGGTGCAGATATCTTATTCACACGATTTGATTATTTGTCCAAGCCTAGCTTTTTGATCAAAGTAGCATGCCTTTTAGGCGCATCCCTCTTGAGATAATCTAAGAGTCTTTTGCGCTTAGCAACCATCTTAAGCAACCCCAATCTGGAGCTGTTATCCTTCTGATGCTTCTTGAGATGCTTGGTTAAACTCTCAATCTCGGCGCTAAATAAAGCTACCTGAGCCTCAGCTGATCCAGTATCTTTTTCGTGGATCTTGACCTTCTCTATGACTTTTATTTTCTGTTTACTATTTAACATATCGTAGGGATATCTTACCATGGATTTTTGGCTTTTGCAAATGCGCTCAGTCGTGCCATTTTTCTCACAACTCCCTCGCCAGATAAATAGTATAAAGATTCATCATTATATCCGAACAAAATCCGGGACCCCTCAGCATTACATGCTTCGTCCCGGATTTTAGTTACCGGATAAATATCCTCATCTTTATCTATTTATATACTAGCTTGGTCGGACTGTTCGAAAAATAGCACGACTTCGCTTAGCCTTAATATGTCGTCGTCCTGCGAAAGTCATTCAGAATGCCAAGACTCCGCCTAGACAGTTATTTATGATGTGTAGGGTACTGATCTCAACCTATTGTTTCGGCATTAATACTAATCCAATTCTCATTGATTTACTCAGACTTCGAAAGCGAGAGAACTGGAAGCGACTTTGTGTAATTATAAAACAAAAAGTCGTCACACGGGAAAGTGCGTCCAATGGACGACTTCCTGTATGACGACGAAGATTTCCAGCTTACTTAATTTCAAAACTAACTCCAACTATAATCAACTCGGCTTATAGAACAACTGCATTGAGTACTGACGATCAACTGGAAACGGGCTTCCCAACCCGATACCTACAGTTCCGCAACCACAGAAGGCAATACGCAGAAGATGCAATGCACCAGAAGCCAGCACGTCAACCTGATCTGCCATTTCTGGAGGCTGATTGACAATTGGCAGTTCATGAAGAACAACCTCTACCGTAGATTCCTTTTCGCCAAAATCGCTCTGCCGGACGAGACTAGTCACAGCAGTTAACAATTCTCGGTCGAACAAATTTGGCATATGGCCTGACTGTTCCAAAAGTTCACCGTACTTTCCCTTAACAGAATCCATGTGGAGCCTCCAAAATAAAGATACCACTAAATCGTAAATCCGTCAAGGTAATTTCCGTCCAAAAAAAGTTCAACACCCCAGTAAAACGCGTCATAGCCCCAATTAATCCGTTAGTATTTTTTGATAAAGAATGTACAATGACTGTATGGCAAATGACATTAGAAAGGCGAATATTCAATATTTAGAGTATCTGGAGATTGAAAAAAACAGGGCGTCCAAGACGCTTGAAAATTATGGACGGTATTTAAATAGATTTATTGGATTCGCCAAAATCAAGAATGTCGAAGACATGAGTGAAGAGACTATACGTCAGTATCGGCTTTATTTAAACCGCCTGCGTGACCACGAAGGACAACCGCTTAAAAAAGTTACTCAGAACTATCACATTATCGCTTTGCGCAATTTTCTGAAATACATGGCTAAGCGTGGTATCAAATGCGTATCAGCCGAAAAAGTTGAGCTGGGAAAACAAGAAGATAGGGAGGTGACTTTCCTTGAAAGAAATGAGCTTAATAGATTGCTTGAAGCGCCAGAAGGTCAGTCTTTGATAGCAATGCGCGATCGAGCCATCCTACACACACTCTTTAGTACCGGCATGCGTGTCTCAGAATTATGCTCTCTTAATCGAGACGAGATAGATACTAAGAGAGGGGAGCTGTCAGTCATGGGCAAGGGATCGAAAATAAGACTGGTCTTTCTGTCACCCGAAGCCAAAGAAAGTCTCCAGATATACCTAGACAAGCGCTCCGATGTCGACGAAGCTCTATTTATCCGAATACCTAAAACTGGAAATTATTCCAAAGAATCTAATCTAAGATTAACGCCCCGCACTATCCAAAGAATCGTAAAAAAATATGCCATTAAGGCGGGTATTATAGGCAAGAGTGTTAGCCCCCATAAACTGCGCCATAGTTTTGCAACTGATCTTCTGCGTAATGGTGCCGATATCAGATCTGTTCAATCACTACTAGGTCACTCATCTGTCACGACTACGCAGATCTATACTCACGTAACCGACAAACAACTCAAGGAAGTCCATGATAGATTCCATAATACAGAGAAATAAAAAAAGCTCCGATTTAACGGAGCTTCATCGCACCAAAACTAGATATTTTCGGTACGTCTTTGCAAAACACTTTTATCAAATGGGTCCATAAGCTCACCTTGAAGCGTAGTTTTGATTGGAATCGGCCAGCCTTTCTTCGCATTAAGAATCTCGGCCCTAATTTTTTCAAAGTGACGATGGAGATCAGTCTCTTGGCGACCTCTGACATTGAATATGAGAGTAACTGCATCAGGACTCGTATAGATGAGTCTTAAGCCATGTGTCTTCATCAGATCTCGTAATTGCCGATCGATTACGAGAATTCTATTACCAACTTCACCAATAAATTTTGTTGCCGCTGGAGTAGCCTCATATAAGAAACTGACAGCTTCTAGAATTTGCTTTAATTCGGATCCGCTAGCCATGAACCTATTACTGCTACAATGATTGACCCAGGCATGCCCGAGTATATCCGTATACAGGCCCGGATGCTTGCGCAATGTGTATACAAGACGCCCCATCGGGAATCTATAATCCGTGATTTTTCTTATGGCATTATTAATAGGATCTCTCTCTTGACCATAGAACATAATGTTTTCATCAATCCTATATAGAGCCATAAAAAATTCGTCAGCAAGTTCATCGGCCTCCGCATATTTCCATCCACCAAGGATAGTCTCAAAAATTGATGCTTGGGTCTTCTGGAGAGTGGGGTGTCTGCTAGGTTGTTCATCTTTGTATCTAGGAGCTCCAAGCTTAAACTTGGGTATAGCGGAATATAATTCAAGGGCTAGGGAGGCTTGTCTACAAGCTATTCTAATTTCTGCTTCTTTTTTAGCAGATTCTTTCTCGTTATAATTAGCCGATTCAGCCAGTTCATAATTAGCCTCATCGTGTTCCTTAATAGCTTGCATCAGCCAGGTAAACCATTGAAGACTCGACTCATCGTCATGATGCGCGCAAGCTTCTTTAAAAGCTCTAATTGAAATCTCCACGCGATCAGCGAGAGAGGCTTGCCCTAAGATTTCCAGCGCTAGCCAAGATTTTTCCCCTCTAATGAGGTCCAGCAACGTGCTCTTACTATCTTTCTCGTTATCGCTCATTCCACACCTCCTCGACCGCAGTCGAGATGACAGCTACCCCGCAGGGTAGTTTCTGGTTATGCCCGCGAGCTACCAGAAAGGTTGTAAAACAACAGCAATATTTTTATACGCCTTTGTGCAATAAAAAACAAGCCCATCAGGGCAAGTAATATCAGTCTGTCTGCTGACAGGTAGAGATGCTTTTTTAGCAGAAAAAGACAACGTACTTTAAAAAGTCTTATTCTTGACTTAGTTATGCTTGATAACGGCTATTCCTTAAAAACTATATCGCCTTCTTCGGCTTTATCTATGACCTTAATGCCGACGGCATCACCCTTTTTAGCATTATTCACCTGGGCATGCTCAACTTGCATCGAGTCCACTACCTGACCGAAACCCGAGCCGTTCTTATGCTCAATTTTGATTTGATCACCCACAGATAGCGAATCGGATAGCTCAATAATGGCTACCTCGATTTTACCATAATAGTGGGTAATTTTGCCGACCTGTTTCATGCCATTAATTATAACCAAATAACAGAAATAAAGTAAACCATTAGACCGCTTACTGATACGACAAACTCTGAACAGATACCAGATAGAATAAATTGGTAATACTTATGTGGTGCAGAATACTTGAATTAGTCCGAACCGCTTTCGTCACCTGCGACGACGAAGAAGTTCCCCGCGAAAATCCGGAAAGGCGGCAGAGTCGCACGAATAACAATTTCAAATTTTTCTTTGGCGAATTCAGATTTACTGAAATTCTAACGAATTTCAGTCTTGGCGGCAGACTCTTTATTCTTTCAAATTATTAAAAAGAAGAAGCCCGCCAGAGGTTTGAAGACATGGCGGGCAGCGATGTACTGACTTCTACGTAGCCTGACGAAATCGTGCTTTCCTCTTTTGTGTCGAGAGGATTGCGATACTACCGTGCGCGATGAGAAACACGATGGGTGCTATGAGCGCGATGAGCTTGCCATCTCGCAATACGACGTTCGTCGTCGTAACGAGGAAGGCTAGCGTCCAGAGCATCCACGACCGCGGCGTCTCCTTGAACGGATCTCGCCACACTCCTTCGAAAGTTGGAATGAACGAGATGAAGAAGGCGACAAGGACGATCATGTTGGCTCCAGTTGCGCTCCGGAACTTCCACCACACCAGCGTTGCGAGCAGGCCGAGTGCGAACAACCCCCACTCCCTCGGCTTCAACTTCGAGAACTTCCCGATGATGAGCACGTAGAGGAATGTGAGAATGCACGCAACGGAGCCGGTGAAGAACTGGAGCGCCACCACCACGTCGCCGCTCATCTCACGATATGAGAGAGCGTTGAGAGTGGCGAGAAACGCCCAGACACTCCAACTCGCAGCGTTGGGGCTAGATTTCCCCATCTTGGTCTGCACGTTGTACAAAAAGTAAGCAACGCCGTGCAAGAGCGCCGCTGTTAGGCCGAGAGCAATTGTTAGCTCTTGCATGACACACCTCCGTAGTTTGTGAAGGACTGCTTACCACGAACCCCGCGGTCAGGTCATCAGCTACACCAATGATGCTACTAATATAGCATATTCAGTATGAAAAGTCAAGGTTTGTGCGAAGATAACAAAGAAATCCCATTTCAGGTAATTTCTTAACTCTTAAATCTTATGATTAAAATTTTTCTTTTCTGCTTCTAACGGAATCGGGAATTTCTTTTTGCCCCGAAAAATCCATACGATTTGGTCGCGGCCGAAGGCCGCGAAGCCCCAACCGATTTGACTTTTCCTACGTGGTGCCCGGGGTGGGACTCGAACCCACAAGGCTTTCGCCACACGATTTTAAGTCGTGCGTGTATACCATTCCACCACCCGGGCTAAATGAAGCTACAGGAGGATTATATATTCATTTTGCATTATTTTCAATTCTGCTACTATCTAGGCATGGGTATATTTTATACAAGGAAAGGTGATAGTGGCTTCAGTCATATTGGCAAAGTCAAAATTAATAAACTTGATTGCAATATCGAAGCTCTTGGTCAGCTGGATGAGCTTAATTGTCTCATTGGAATTTTGAAGTCTAACAATGTCCGTCTTGAACTAAAAAAGATTTTACATGAAGTCCAAGAAAATCTTTTTATTATCCAGGCCATCGTAGCTTACAAAATGCTACATGAGAGAAGAGTGCCTCCTCAAATAGGGGAGAGTAAAATAAAATCAATCGAGACTTTAATTGATGAAATTGAAGCAAGTCTAAGAGTTGAGAAAAAATTTGTAATTCCCGGCACGAATAAGATATCGGCTGAGCTTGATTATATACGAGCTAAATCCAGGACCGTCGAGAGATCTATACTAGCTGTGAAAATGAAAAACAAACTTGTTGGCTCTTATCTAAATCGATTATCGAGCCTATTTTTTGCCTTAGCCAGGCAAGAAGGCCAAAGAAACGGAAAAGAGTTGTCGCCTAGATATAAGTAGCCGCTTTTGTGGCTACGATAATATAATAGCTCCAGTACCCCTTCTTAAAAGTAGAGATTTGCCTAAGTGAGCCTTTAATATTTGCCACCCTTCCTTTCGTAAATAATCCTAACGACTCCATCATCATTGCACCAGGTAGTGCTAAACGACAAAGCCATTTTAAACGTTGCAAGGAGTGGCATACATTTCTGCCAATATCAAATTTCTGTATATTGGTAAAACCAGCTGATCTCAGGTATTCCTCGTAATTAGAACTTGTTAGAAGATCTGGCATAGACCAACCCTTAAGCCACGGATTTAGAAATTTATATTCCTCATGATTGAGCGTGGGATTTTCACGTAGCATATATTCGGCAATTACAATACGCCCATCGTCATTCAAAAGTCTATGAGCCTCGCGTATAACATCTTCTTTTCTCTGAGCATGGACTAAACTTTCCAGAGCCCAAAATACATTGAACGTATGGTCACACAATGGCACGTGAGCATAGTCAGCCTTTATAAAATGTACCTTATCACTAACACCAGCGTGGCTAGCATTGAGAAATGCCTCTTTAATCTGCCAATCAACAATATTCAGCCCGACAACTTCACAATTTTTAGTCTTTGCGAGCCAAATTGAACTTCCGCCGATACCACATCCTGCATCAATAATCTTTTCATTATTTTGTATATTCGCTTTTTTTGCCAAAACCTCGTTCATATTTAAAAGAGCGGTATTGTGTGAGATAGCCCTATCGTCATAATAACCAAAATGGACCGCGAGAGCTTTGCCGATCCATAAGTGTTTATAGTCCCACGCCGTATCTATGTAATATTGATCTACTCGGTTTACTAGATTACTCATACCGTTTTGATTACAATTATGAAATGAGGCCTGGGGCGGAATTGAACCGCCGTATAGAGATTTTGCAGATCTCTGCCTTACCACTTGGCTACCAGGCCCTAAATTACATTCTTAATATCTTCTTCTTCGTATATATCTAATATATCACCCTCCTTGATTTCAGGCATATCCTTCGCATTTGCAAAGTCCAATCTAAGTCCTGCATTTAGACCATCAGTAACCTCTGTGACGTCCTCTTTGTCATGTTGTAGCTGTCCGATCCGACAAGACGCCACGACATCTTCGCCTTTCATAATATCGCATTTAATACCCCTCACTACCTTGCCCGAGATTACCTTGCCACCAACGATCATAGACTTGGATTCCGTTTTGAAAATTGCCAAGACTTTCAGCTTACCAATAATATTCTTTTTCACCTGAGCATCCATTAATTTTGCCATTTCTTCACGTACATATTCCACTAGATCATAGATAACATCGAAGGTTGCTATTTTGATTCCATCTCTTTCTGCCAATTTCTCAGAGGACTTATCGGCGCCTACCCTGAAACCAATGACCTGAGCCCTCCCAGCGATAGCAGTCTTTACATCGCTTTCTCCGATATTACCTATATCGTAACCAATTACATTATAGGCAACCTCTTCGGATTTAATTTGCCCTATGACACTCTCGATAGCCTCGAGGGAGCTGGAAACATCGGTTTTAAACACTATATTTAGAACCTTCTTGCCATCATGATCTTCTTTTGGTTTTACTAAAAACAATAGCAACTCTTTTATATTCACATTGGCGGCAGCCATATCGCTTGCCTGATTTTTATCCTGGGCATACTTAAAACTTCTTCCGATTTGAGGAGCCGTCTGCCAGCCCATAATCACAACTGGCTGTGAAGGTTCTGCCGATTCAATCGCCTTACCCCTGAAATCTTCCATGGATTTGATTTTGCCAACAACCGTCCCAACAACTATCCAATCTCCTATTTTAAGAATCCCTTTTTGAACAAGAGCAGTGGCCACATAGCCACGCCTTTTATCCAAATGAGATTCGATTATCACGCCTTCAGCAGGGGATAGCTTGTCTTCTTCCAACTCCTCAACCTCGGCAACAAGTAAAATCATATCCAAGAGACTATCAATATTTTTATTTTCTTTTGCCGAGACCTCAACGATAGGAACTTTACCGCCCCAATCCTCTGAAAGAACCTCTTCTGTTGCCAAATCTTGTCGGACCCTTTGGCCATTTGCGGAATCTTTATCTATCTTATTAATAGCAACTATAAATGGTATATCAGCTTCCTTAATTATTTTAATCGCTTCTTTGGTTTGTGGTTTTACTCCTTCATCGGCAGCAACTACGAGAACGGCAATATCTGCAACCTTTGTTCCTCTTGCACGAATTGCGCCAAAAGCCTCATGGCCAGGAGTATCTAAGAATGTTATTGATTTTCCATTAAACTCCACCTGATAGGCACCTATATGTTGAGTAATGCCTCCAGATTCGCCCTCAGCGACATTAGTTTTTCTAATCGTGTCTAAGAGCTTAGTTTTACCATGATCAACATGCCCCAAAATGACCACGACTGGTGGCCTTACTACTAGATTAATTGTTGGCTCTGTATTTGACATATTGACCGTTTCCTAGTTTATCATGATAAGTATGGTCGGTCAAAAACTGACTTCAGATTTTGGAGACGCACTCTCGCTTTTTGAATTTAGAAAAAGAAAAACGGTCAGCTTGTGAGCTGGCCGTCTAGCCGGTAATCCGAAGTTTCGCCTCGTAGTCTTGTACTTGCAAAGACCTAGAATACGCTTGGTCCTCTTCTCTCACATTTCGGACACTCGTATATCATTTCCATAGAGTCTAGATTATCTGTCATAACCCGCTCCTTTTTCCCACCACATCTTCTGCAAACATCTTCCTGCTCCCGTGCGCGTGCTCGTTCTAGTGTATCTAAGCCTCGAACAGTGAAACCACTCAGGTTCTTTTTCGTCATTTCTATGGCCCTCCCTGAGGCCATGCCACATGGGTTAAGTACCCACAAATTTACTATCACATTATATGACTAATTAGTTCGTGTGTCAATAGACTATATTTAATGCCTGCTCTGGTAATTTAAGCTACCAAAAAACAGTCTCTCTAGGCTGTTTCTCAAACTCTCGTGAAAAAATCTTTTTGTCTTTTAAATTCTTTTCCTAGTTTATATTGATCCGCCGTTAAGACAGATCAATATAATATGCGGCGTTTGTTGGATAAAGCTCGAATCCCTTCGGGGTTCTTATGTCTCAGACTAAACGCTTATTTAAAAATACCCGACCGGAACCTGATTTTAAATACTTCTCGAATTCAAAAGCTTTATACTTATCATTGAATACTAAATGCGTAATAAGTTTTACTGGACGACGATTTTCTGTTGCTGGAACATAGTCGTTGTTGTGTCTCTCTAGTCTTTCTTCCAAATTTTCTGTGCAACCAGTATATGGTTTCCCATCGGCACACTTTAAAATATAAACTGTATACATAATCCCTCTCTCCTTCGCGACCTACTTGCGGACTGTGTCCGCCGTAGCTCGCTTCGGCGAGCGAAGGCGGAGACGGGAGGATTCGCCCTGCCTCGATTCTTTTCCCGCCCGCAAAAGGGGTCTGGAGAGGAATACGGGCAGGTTTCGGACTGGGGGTTTTCAAAAATTCGTGGCCAACAATTAAGAAACAGGAAGTTTAGAAGAACGCAAAGCTTTCCAAATTCCTACAAAGATTGAGGGCTTGTATTTTTCCGAAACCTTTGTTTTGTCGTAGATATCTGGAAAGACCGAATTCGCAAAATATTTTTCTCTCAACATATTATACCACTCATAATCATAAATTTTCCAAAATTCGTCCCTCGGGTAATACGCATGAGCATAAAGAACTTTGCGGCCACCCAATCCTCGTACTTTATTTTCGACATCCCTATTTGCTCGAATAAAGTTGGAGTAATCACGATTTACCTCGCCCCACACTCCTACATTTATGACCAAATTGGTTTCAATACAGTTTGGAGCAAATTTATCCTGCCCGGCTGGGCGCAAAGGACAAAGCCAAAGAGGATAAATGTGCAGTTCTTTGTCTACAAATTGCAAGAATCTCAAAACATTTTCTTTCGGCAAGCTCAAATCCTGCACAAAATAGTATTGAGAAACGTTTGTTGCTTGGCCAACTTTAGACAAAGCTCGTGCCTTAAGTCCTCTATCTAAAATAAATCTAGTCAATCTTGTAAAGGGGATTTTAAAAAAAGAGAGAGCATGATGTCCAAGCCAAAACGTACCTCTGTCGTATCTGAAAAAATAATCTTTTATCGGAATTATTTCTTCACATGAAATGTGTTGTTTTGAAATTTTGTCGGCATGCAAGTAGAACCATTCATCAGATCGATTACTGAAAGTAGAAACGGGCAAATTGTTTTTGTCAGTAAAATTTCCAACCATTACAACGCCACGATTCTTGGCGAAAAGAATTCCGTCCACAAAATCTACCGCTTCGCCAATCTTCTTTTCGGTCAAACTGATCGCCTGATCAAAACTTTTTACAGTGTGATATGTCAGATGAACAAAATCTTTCGCGGGAACGAGGCGCAACTTTACGAGCGTGATTATTCCAAGCGAGCCATATGAACAAGCTGTGCCATAAAACAAATCTTGATTTTGTTTCGGCGAAGCGGTTATCAATTCGCCATTTCCGAGCACAATCTCATATTCAAAGCAACAATCATGGACACCCCCATATTTAAAAGAGCTGCTTTCTCCGGCACCGCCTTGAATACTGCCTCCAACTGTAATACCGGGCAATTCTGGCACAACAGGCGGCACAAGGCGGTGCTTCAAAGTTGCTTCGACAAGTTTGTCCATTGGGACATTCGGCTCGACTAAAATATATTGTTCGTTAATATTTATCTCAACAACACGATCGAGCCGACTTACATCAATAAACTTGTCCTTTTCGAATTTTTGAGCACGAGTTGAGTTCGTACTGCCGTGATAGATTTTAACTTTTTGTTTACGAGCAAAAAAAGATTTCATTTGCTCTTGGATATTTTTTACATCTGTGGAATGTTGTTGTTTAATTTCTGTCATATATTTTATAAAAGCTCCTTGGCGTTTACGCCAAGAGCTTTAGCAACTTAATGTTGTATGATTGGTCTATGGATAGCAATCATTCAACATTATTTTATTGGCCACGAATTTCCGAAAACCCCCAGTCCGAAACCTGCCCGCATTCCTCCCCAGACCCCTCCTGCGGGCGGGAAATCAGCCGAGGCAGGGCGAATCCATTCCCTCAGACAAATTGTTTCGCCCTGCCGAGTCCATTTTATTAGTTTTAATCATTTGGATTTTGCTCGAAATAGTTTCGAACTTTGTCCAACAAACACCGCATATTGAATTGATCTGCCATTAAGGCAGATCAATTCAATATGCGGAGACGGGAGGATTCGAACCTCCGGACCGGTTTAACCCGATCACCTCTTTAGCAAAGAGGCACATTAGACCACTCTGACACGTCTCCAATTTACACCAAATTTTATCACAGGAATCAGCCTCTGGCAATTACCAAACTGATCACTTCTTTAGCGCCACCGCCCTTGAGTGCTCGCGCACAAGCGTTAAGCGTCGTGCCAGTTGTAGAGACGTCATCCACTACTATTATCCTGCGCCCAGCTACCGATACGTTATCGTTCAACGATATCGTGTTCTGAATATTTCTGATTCTCTTTTCACGATTTTCTATCTCAACTTGAGGTTTTATTAATCCAGCTCTAACTAATAACTTAAAATCACTATTAATTAAAAACCTGCCAGCAATATTCTTAGCGATTAATTCACTTTGATTAAATCCACGCCAGTTGTTTCTCTTTCTGCTCAGGGGTACTGCCGTTATAATAGTATCGTCGGTAAATATCTGGTAATCCCTTTCTCCCGACAACCACTTAATATATTTGTCGGCAAGACTCGAGAGGGGATTGGCAAGTTCTTGAATAAAATTATATTTTAGACACTGGATCGCTTTTTTAACTAACCAATTATCGTAATCAGCAACCACGAGCAACTGATCTATTGAATTATCTTCGGAGCAACTTAAGCAGGTAATACCAAGATTTGTTTTTAATCCGCAATCTATGCACCTGAAATTTTTATTAATTGGCACACCTACCAAACAATGATTACATACATAGGATTCGCCAATCCGACCACAGCCAATACAGCGCGAAGGAAATACAAGATCCAAAACCCACTCATTGATTTTACTTAATAAATTCACAATTGTTGCTTTTCGTCTTTTATTATTGTGATATACTTATTCTAATAAAGATTTTGTCGTAAGCAAAACACATGTTTGGATTATTTAAGCCCAATGGCAAACTCGGCATAGACATCGGAACTGCCTCTATTAAGATAATTGAACTTGAGGATAAAAATGGCCATTTTGGTCTGGCTAATTATGGGCTCTTTGAGCTTAAAGGATCAACGAACGCAGCAGGCGTTGCCGGACAAAATATACTTAAACTCCCAGATGACGAGATTGTGTGGGGAATTAAGGAGGTTATAAAAAAGGCGAATATTAAATCGGCAAATGTCATCGCTTCAATCCCGTCTTTCTCTACTTTCAGTACAGTTATTCGAATGCCCTACTTGTCTGAACAAGATCTGGCTAGAGCCATTCCCTTCGAAGCTAAAAAATATATACCAATACCCCTGGACGAAGTAAATATGGATTGGTCTATCATTGAAGCAGCTCAAAATAAAAACAACCCTGGAAAACCGATGGTAGACGTATTTCTTGCTGCCGTACCAAAAGTAGAGACTCTCCGTTACCAAAAAATAATGCAGGGCGCAGGATTAACCTTGAAAGCTATAGAGCTAGAGAATTCAGCTCTAATCAGGGGATTAATAGGTAACGATCTTAGTCCGATCGTTGTAGTGAATATTGGCGGTAGAAGTACTTCCATTCTAATTGTTAGTAAGGGTTATGAAAGGATCGGTCATAATTATGAGATCGGCGGATTCGAAATAACCAAATCTATTGCTAGATCGCTGAACATCAGCCCCGAGAAAGCCGAAGAGCTAAAGAAGAAAATGGGCTTAAATCAAAATGATGATAATATCATCCAGCAGGCGATGACATCATTAGTTGATATGATGGTTTTTGAAACAAATAAAACAATTGCTAACTACGAGGAGTTTAGCGGACAGAAAGTTACTAAAGTCATGCTGGTTGGCGGTATGGTTAATATGCCAAATTTCTTAAATTATTTTAAACAAAAGCTAAATAGGGAAGTTTTCGCTGGTAATCCTATGGCACGAGTAGTTATTCCCCAAGACCTTAATAAGATCGTAGGAGAGATATCTAGTACGTTCGCCGTTGCCACAGGCCTAGCCATGCGAGAAATATAATAAAATGGATCAACAGGATCAACAAGCACGAACAGCAGAAGAAGTGTCAACTCCGCCCAAACCAGAACTATCCATGTCTTTGACCCAGTCAATTCCAAACATTAAGACTAATCCCAACCTTATTGCGATATTGGCATATCTAAGTATTCTCGTTTTTATACCATATTTTACTGCAAGCAATAATCCTTTCGTTAGATTTCACGTGAATCAGGGAATAACTTTGCTTATTTTTGAAATTATACTCTATGCTATAAGTGCAATTTTTGGATTTATGATGGGTGGATTTCTCTATGTGGTCATTAATTTTTTACAATTATTCCTTTTTGTCTTAGCAATTATCGGAGTTATCAATGTTGTAAAAAACAAAATAGACCCATTGCCGTTTATTGGCCACATAAACATCTTGTCTTTGTAATTTTCCAACATTACGACCCGCAATTGCGGGTCGTAATGTTTTGTTGATAACATTATTCATAATTAGCGTTATACTTAGTGTGATCAATTATGCCAAATCAAGGAGGGCTACAACTTCTGCCCGAAACTAGAAAATCAATATCGGTAACCGTACCTGGAGAGAACAGGGTGCTTTATATAGGCATCGTTATTCTTATAGTTTCAATACTCTTAACTACTGGACTATGGCTTCTTCGATCAAGGAAAGTCAATGAATTTTCGAAAATTTCGAATGATCTTAAGGCTATTGGCGCTCAAATCGACGCAAACATTGAGATAGTCAACAACGTTGCAACGGTCTCACAGCAAATTGGTAATATATCCAAGCTTTTGGACAACCACATATACTGGTCAAAAGCCCTCGGAAGGATGGAAAATTTATTGTCACCACAGATACAGATAGATTCACTAAGTGGCAACGTTATGTCTGGCGAAATTAGCTTAAAAGCCTTTAGCCCAAGTTACACGATTATCGCCAGACAAATTGCTTCTTTCGTCTCTGATCCGTTTATTAAAGATGTCTCTATTGGTGAAATCACCACCCAAACATCTGGTAGATTAGAGTTTTCTATGATGCTAAAGGTTAATAGCTCTGAATTCTTTAAATACAATCAATGAGCCCCACAGCTAAAAACTATCTTGGTACAGCGTTAATTGCCATCGCTATATTTGTTTTATACGCCTTCGGTTGGAATTATTTTTCGAATATACAGATCTATGGCATCGCTATTAGAGACTCTCAGGCCAATCTGACGGAAAAGGGGTCTGCTTTAGACAAAATCAAAACACTAAGCGAGCAATACCAGGTAAAACGCTCTTCTATCCAAAAAATATCCACCTTAATACCGATAAAAAAGAATACGGCCGAGCTTCTTTCAAGTGTTGAAGAAATTAGCAATGCTACGGGTATTAGAATATCAAAATTATTAATTAGCGACGTAAAAAGCGACGCCACTCGCGACTACAATGAGGTGCGCATAGACATTACTACCAGCGGAAATTATCAATCATTAATCACGCTACTTAAAACTTTCGAACACAATGTCAGACTTTTAGACGTGGGTCAGCTTGCAGCTTCTCGCGATATTCAAAATCCACAAGTCTTGAATCTTAAATTAGTAACTTCGGCCTATTACCTAAAAGATAATGCAACAAACAACAAATAAACTTATCGCTGGTTTAATTATCTTACTCGGACTTGCCGTTGGATACCTTTATGATATCTATTTTGTGGAGTCTTTTAGCCTAGTCAGCCCAGCCTTGAGCCAAAAAGTCAGTCCAGAAAAGCTCCAGAAAATGATTGGCGAAATCAATTGGAAGATTATTGACAGTGATCAATTCAAAAGCCTTGAAGCTTATGGTGAGTCACCGGTTGATAAGGGCGTTACTGGCAAAAAAGACATCTTCGCTCCGATTTAATAATTACAGGCAATGCCCAACAACAGCCCTCAAACTTTAATTAACGAGCTGATTCGCAGTGGTGTACTTACAAAAGATACCGCTGATCAATACGAACTACTGGCCGACCAGCAGGGTCGTGATTTCGGGCAAATTCTGATGGATAAGGGCATAATGACAGATGTAGATTTAACCCAGATTAAATCTACATTATATAAACTGCCCATAGTTGAACTTGATAAAATAGACGTCGATAAGAATGCCCTAAAAGAAATTTCAGAAGATACTGTTACTTTTTATAAAATTGTTCCATTCTCAAGAGATGTCAGTACGCTTCGTATAGCTATCATTGACCCAGAAAATGTGGGTGCCCTTGAAGCTATTAAATTTATTGCTAGTAATAAAGATCTGGCAATAGAGAAATATTTAATAAGCTATAAGGATTTTAACGCTGTCCTGCGAAACTATCGTTCCCTAATCGGTGAGGTAGGGGAGGCTCTTGAAACACTTTCAGAAGAGCTCGAGAACAAGAAAGACAAGGTTGAAGAAAATATGCCCAAGTCGATTGATGAGATTACGGCCGAAGCGCCAGTGACGAAAATTGTTACTGTCATTATCAAGCATGCCGTCGAATCTAGGGCTTCAGATATTCACATTGAGCCTTTTGACGATAGGGTGCGCATAAGATTTAGGATTGATGGTATTTTAGTATCTACCCTTACGCTTCCTAAAAATCTTCATTCAGCAATTATAACAAGGGTCAAAATTCTATCTGATCTAAAAATTGATGAAACTCGTCTGGCCCAAGATGGTAGGTTTGCGATAAATCTCAATAACAAAAAGATCGACTTCCGTGTTTCTACATTTCCCACAAAGAATGGCGAAAAAATCGTATTACGTATCTTGGATCCGCTGTCAGGTAAAATTGATCTGCCTGACCTTGGGCTCGATGGACGACCACTAGAAGTCATAGAGAAAGCCATGAAAAAACCTTTCGGGTCTATCCTTATAACCGGTCCGACCGGTTCCGGTAAATCAACCACTTTAGCTGGTATGTTAAAGCGTATGAATAGTGAGGACGTAAATATTGTCACCCTCGAAGATCCTATTGAATATTTCGTAGACGGCGTTAACCAATCTCAGATACACGAAGAGATCGGCTATACTTTTGCCAGTGGCTTAAGACATATTCTCAGACAAGACCCCGACGTAATAATGGTAGGAGAAATAAGAGACAGGGAAACAGCAGCTCTTGCAACTCAGGCTGCCCTAACTGGACATATAGTACTTTCAACGCTACACACCAATGATGCTATTGGTGTTATTCCTAGGTTAATTGATATGGGTGTTGAAAAATATTTAATACCACCAACCGTCAATGTCGCGGCTGCTCAAAGACTATTAAGACGTCTTTGTCCTGATTGTAAGGCTCAGATAAAGGCCAATGTCGGTGAAGAGAAAATTATTAGCGATTCTATTAAATCCATGCCCAAAGAATATTCTGAGTTATTTTCTAAAAATGGCTATACAATCTATAAGGCTAACGTCGGTAGCGATTGTCGCACTTGTAGTGGTAAGGGCTATAAAGGTCGCATTGGTATATTTGAAATGATGGAAATGACTGTCGAGCTAGAGAAAATAATTTTAGGTACAATTTCTGAATCAGTTATATTCCAAGAAGCAAGGAGACAGGGTATGATAACCATGTTCCAGGATGGTATCTTAAAAGTACTAAAGAGTACGGTCTCACTCGATGAACTCCTAGAAGTCGCTGAAGCCGGAGGTAATGTTGATTAACTAAAATATGGATCAAAAACAATATTTAGATTCGTTACTAAGGATTACTGCGCAGAATAATGCGTCCGATTTACACATATCTCCTGGTCATTATCCGACTATTCGTGTTGATGGTCGTCTTATTGTTTTAGCTGATCAAAAGATACTGGACCCAGAGACAGCAAAAGAATTGGTCTTCGCTTTGCTTGACGATAAAAAGGACCGTTTTCTCTCAGAAAAAGAATTAGACTTCTCTTATGCCTTAGGAGATATTCGCTTTAGAGTTAATACTTACCAAACTCGTAATGGCTATGCATCATCTCTTAGGTTGGTACCAAACGAAATTAAAACGATCGAAGAGCTTGAATTGCCACCTATAATTAAAATATTCAGCAAATTATCGCAAGGCTTCATACTTGTTGTGGGCCCTACCGGCCATGGCAAGTCAACGACTTTGGCATCACTTATTGATTTAATAAATAAGGAGCGCTCAGAAAAGATTGTTACCATTGAAGATCCGATCGAATATATCTTCACTCCCGACAAAAGTGTCATAGATCAACGCGAAGTTTACCAAGATACATTTTCCTTCCACAAGGCGCTACGAGCAACTTTTAGAGAAAATGTTAATGTGATCATGGTCGGCGAGCTACGTGATTACGAGACTATGAGTGCGGCAGTTACGGCAGCCGAAACCGGCCATTTAGTTTTCGCATCACTACATACCAATAGTGCTTCGCAGACGATAGAGAGGCTAATCGACTCCTTCCCATCTAACCAGCAACCACAAATCAGAAGTCAATTAGCCAGCACCCTTTCTGGGGTAATATCTCAGCGCTTATTGCCCCGCACTAAAGGCGGATTAATACCTGCCGTTGAAGTCATGATCGCAACACCTGCCGTCAGATCATTAATCAGAGATAGTCGCCCGAAACAGCTTGATTTAGTAATCGAGACTGGCCAAGATGTTGGCATGATCAGCTTAGATCGATCTTTGGCCGATTTAGTACGAAGAAAAGAGATCTCCATTGAAAAAGCGGAATTTTATTCATTAAACCCATCCGAATTTAAAAACTTATTATAATTATGGATTTTAAATACAAAGCACAAGCTAAGACGGGGGATATGATCGATAGTAAGATTAACGCATCCAATGAAGCGGAGGCGGTTAAGGTACTACAGGCCCGAGGATACCTGGTGCTATCTATTGTTCAAGACAAGAAGAATCTGTTTAATATTGACGTGAATGATTTGTTCTCTAAGCCTAAAACTAAAGATATTGTTGCCTTCACTCGACAACTCTCCACGTTAATAGATGCCGATATGCCACTAGCTGCCGGATTACGTACCCTAGCCAAGCAATCAGAAAAACCTGCCCTTGGAAGAATTATTACTTCTATAGCAGATCAAGTAGAATCTGGGTCTTCTCTCTCGGCTTCTCTTTCTGCTTATCCGGAGCTATTTGGTTCATTTTATATAAAACTAGTTCAGTCCGGAGAGATAACTGGTAAGCTACAAGAGACTCTGTTGTATTTGGCTGACTACCTTGAACGAGCACAAGGAATTAGCTCTAAAATCAGGGGCGCCTTAGCTTATCCAGCATTTATTCTTTTTGCACTTTTGATCGTTGGCGGCATTATTGTCGTATATGTTCTACCTCAATTATTGTCTATATTTAAAGAAGCTGGTGGCACTATGAAACTACCTATTACAACGGTATTTCTAATTTGGTTCACCGATTTCATTAATTCATATATCGTTCAAATCTTTATAGGCCTCATCATTCTAATAGTGGGCACCTGGCGCTACGTTAAAACTCCTGGAGGCCATCGACGCTTAGATATTCTAAAAGTAAAAATTCCTGGCCTAGGACAAGTTTCTAAAAAGCTTTATATCGCCAGGATTGCAGAGAGTCTTTCAACTCTAATTAAGTCGGGCATCCCAATTCTTGATGGCATCAAAATAACTGCGGATCTAGTTGGCAATGATATCTACAGAGAAATACTCCTCCAAGCAGAAGAGAATGTTCGCAGTGGAGGTCTTATATCTCAAGTACTGGAACAGCACGAAGAAATGCCTCCACTTATGACATCTATGGTTGCCATTGGAGAAAAAACTGGAAAATTAGATTTTATGCTTGATCATGTTGCTAAATTTTATAAGACGGAGTCTTATGAAACAATCCAAAACATATCTACGCTTATAGAACCTATTTTAGTTCTAGTATTAGGGTTTGGCGTAGCGGTTCTGGTTTCAAGTGTACTCTTGCCTATATACAGTATGGTCGGAGCTGGTTAATACTGTTTGTTGATATCTTAGTTGTTGTAATTCCTTCGATAGTTGTATAATGATGACATATAAATAGCTTAATTTTTGGCTTACGCCTATCATTTCCGATATCTTGGAAATGCATCGTTCGTAGCTAGAAAAACAAAAAAGTGTTATTTCTCAAAAAATTGTTTAAGAAATCGGATCTCTCTAGAGGATTTACTTTGGTCGAGTTATTGGTGGTTATCGCTATCATCGGCATTCTATCTACCTTACTTTTACTGCAATTAAATATTGCCCGTCAGAAAGCCCGAGATGCTAAAAGAGTTGCGGACATTAACCAGATTCGATCAGCTATGGAGCTTTATTACGACGATAAAGGCTATTATCCTGCATCAAATTTGAATAGTGCTACCGGACTTCTCGTCCTCACACCATATTTAACAAGAGTTCCATCCGATCCAGGTAGAACTGTCTGTCTTCTCGGCGATGCTACGACTGGCTATGTTGGGAGTGGTGCTCCAGGATCTGCTTCAAATCCATGCTATGGCTATGCTTATTACGGTGGAGCTGCCAATGCAACGCCGACGAAATTTCAACTCTGGACGGAGCTTGAACAAAAAGCCGCATCAGCCCTTGGTAACGACTTAGATTTTAATAGTCTTACCGCCGATAGTGCCGGCTGGAGCGGAGCCATGATTGATGGCGCCCAAGAAGCAGCTGATACATGTCTAGCTACAGTTGTTGACTGCGTTTACGATGTTGGTCAGCCAAACTAAATATATAGATCTTAAAATCGACCGCCAACAGCGGTCGATTTTTTAACTCTTTTTTCTTGATTGGATATTTGTGTTATTTTTATTGTATGCTATTTATTTTTATCTTCTTGGTTGGTTCGTGTGTCGGAAGCTTTTTAAGTGTTCTAGTCTCTAGGCTTGATCGAAAGCCAGGAATTATCAGCGGAAGATCTGAATGTCCAAAATGCAATGGACGCCTAGCCTGGTATGATCTCATACCTATCGTCAGTATTATCTTGCTTCGATTCCATTGTCGTAGATGCAAGTCTCAGATAGCACCTATGTATCTGATTACTGAGGCTATAACTGGTATAATTTTTGTAGCTACTTACGTCCAGTTTATCCAATTTGGGTGGCTTTTGTTTATTATTAATCTAGCAATTGCGTCTCTTCTGGTATCACTTATTTTCTTTGATTATTTATATTTTATTATTCCAGACAAGATTATTATTTCTATTTTATTTCTCACTTTATTATTAGACATTCAATCTAAAAGAGGGGACCTACTGATAACGTTTATAACTGGTTTAATTTTAGCTGGAGTATTTGCTATAATGTATCTAGTATCGAAAGGTACCTGGATCGGTCTTGGCGATATAAAACTTATTTTTACAATCGGCTTTTTGCTGGGCTATCCGAATGGTTTTATTGCCATTGTCAGTTCGGTGTGGCTTGCTACTCTCATCGGCCTAGGCTTATTAATAGCAAAAATGGCCACGCCCAAGACAGCAATCCCTTTTGGCTCATTTATTTCTATCGTATCCTTAATAATATTAATATATCAAAATGAAGTACAAAAAATCGCAAGTCGATATTTCTTCTAAGGAGATGGTCGTAGCTCAAATACTTTTGTTAATCGTTTTGGGTTGTTTAATATTTCTAATCAAGTGGTCATTTAAAGACACGGATTCTGACATGGCCTATCTAGAGTTACAGGTAAATGGCCAGCGACGAGCATTCGAGGGTCGTGTCGGGGAAGAAATGACCTTGCTGGACGCCCTCTATCTATCCTCTCGTGCAGGGAATATCGACTTCAAATATACACCTCAACCCAGAGCTAATGCCAGTATTCTCCAGTTATCGGGTATTGCTCAAGAAAAATATGAAATATATCTGAATTCTATTGGCATTCCCATTGAGCGATTGAGCACCGAGAGAATAAGAGCAAATGATAATATTATAGTCAAGGCAATTGAAATTAATAATTAGTGGCTTTTCATCAGAAAAAAAGTGAGAGTGGCTTTACTCTAGTCGATATATTAGTTGCGGCCACGATTATGACGCTCATGACTGGGATACTTTTAGCTAATTTCTCAAAAGCGAGAATCAATCTTTCCGAATCTTCGGCCATCATCATTGGTGCCATTCGTAAAGCCGAAGCAAAGGCTATCTCGAGCGCTCTCATTAACGGAACAGATGGCCCTTATCATCCCTGCGGTTATGGTGTTATGTATAATAATATATCTTCAGTAGCCATTTTTAGTGGCCCTATTGAAGAAAATTGCACCGACAACAAATATGGCCCAAGCTATTCCGTATTTGAAACCATAAAATTAGTTGATCCGAGAATTGAGATAAGAAATATTTCTAGAAGCTTCTACGATATATTCTTCAGGCCACCAGATCCAAGGATGTACATAGATGGGATCGCTAATTTTGGAAGTTCCGAAAGAATACTAATCAGCCGTATTGGAGCTAGCTGTGACGAACAAAATTGTCAAACTATTTGTGTATACGGAACAGGGCGAATAGAAACTTTCCCTAACCTTATCGAATCATGTCCATAAAGAACTCCCAAGGAGGTTTTACTATTATTGAATCGCTAGTTGCACTAGCCATATTAAGCTTGGCACTGACGCCAATGCTTGTAGTCGTTACCATGTCTTCGAGAATTGCCACTTCTGTTAAAAATAATCTAGTAGCAGCACTACTAGCTCAAGAGGGGATAGAAGTTATTCGAGCAATACGAGATACCAACTGGCTCAATGGACAGTTATTTTATACTGGCCTTAACGAAGACGCAGAAACTGGAACTACAAAAGATGGCCTAGTCCAATATAATACAACTGGTAGTTTACTGCCCTATAATGCTGATGCTAAGCTTTATTTAGACAACGTCAGTGGAATATACAGCTACGATAGTAGCCCTAGCTCGTCACCAACCATCTTTACTAGAAAGATGTCCGTCACAAAAATAAGCGATGCTGAGCTGAAAATTGTTAGCGAAGTTACATGGAATGAGCCACCCAGATTAAAAATTATCAGCGTCGAAAGTCATTTATTCGACTGGAAATAAATGAAATATAATTTATTAAAAGACAATCGAGGCTTTACTATTGTTGAAGTGATCGCTTCAGTTTTTATATTCTCGGTTATTGTGACTACCGTTGGTGGTATTTTTGTTAGATCTTTAAGTATTGAGCGCAAGAATTTTTCTGCACAGAAAGTTCAAGAAAATTCATTACGTGCACTCGAGATGATGGCAAGAGAGATTAGAATATCTAGGATAGCCACCGCCGACTCAGATTGCCTTGCCTCGTCTATATCTCTTATTCGTCCTGCTATAGGTACCGTAGATTACACGCTTATCTCTGGGCAGATATTCCGCAAAGAGGGTGCCGCCGATGCCGCAGCAATAACTTCAGCTGATATAAATTTTAATAAACTGAGCTTCTGTGTTGATGGATCGGCAAGTAATGACAGTGAACCTACGCGTGTAACAATCTTGACTCAAGTTGAGAATATTAATGGCATTGAAACTTATACACTTAACCTCCAAACAACAATAATATCACGTGATCTAAGCGATGACTTCCAAAATTAAACAAAAAGGATCAATATTAGTTTTTTCGGTCATGATCCTGACTATTCTTTTGACTATCAGTATCACCATGGCCAAGATTTTCATTCCAAAAATTCGAGTTGCTACCGAAGCTGCCAATTCGGTCTCTGCTATTTTTGCGGCTGATACTGGTATTGAATGGTGTCTTTATACATTTCGCCATGATACTAATTATGCTAAGCCAAGCATGACGAATAGTGCAATAAATTACTACTCAGTTTACAAAGGTTCTGATCCTATTGAATTGTCGGCAGCACCTTTTTGTGGTCCAGAGATAGTCCCAATGCCTAATTTTAGGTCTGTGGGAACTTATGCCGGAGTTAGCCGTTCTATGGAAATCTACAGAAGCGAAAACTAATTCAACCCAAAAGAGCTTTAAAAAAGGCGTCTTTTTTGCTATAAATAGTCGTCATGAATAAAGTTGAAGCCAAGAGAAGGATTAAAGCTCTGACAGATTCTTTGAATCGTCATAATTATCTTTATCACGTATTAGATACACCGGAAATATCCGATCAAGCTTTTGACACTCTCAGAAATGAATTAGCTGCTTTGGAAAAAGAATTTCCGGATCTCCTGACCGAAACCTCTCCTACTCAAAGGATCGGAGGGTCATCCTTAAAGGGATTTACTAAGTTTAGACACACAGAAAGGATGCCATCCTTAAATGATTCATTTGACTTTGAAGACGTTAGTCAATGGTCAGATCGTTTAGAAAAAAATATTGAAAACTCCACTCAAGAAGGCTTTTACTGTGAGCTCAAGATTGATGGACTAGCACTTGAAATGATTTATAAGAATAGCGCTTTAGTCATCGGAGCAACAAGAGGTGACGGTATTATTGGAGAGAATGTTACTCAAAATATAAAAACTATTGACGCAATACCACTTAACCTTCTACCCGCTGATGATATAGTGAGAAATCTTAACTCATTTGGATTAACTCACATTAAGAATAGGGTTTTAGCTGCTCTACATAGTGAAATAGTTATCAGAGGTGAGGCTTTTATTGATAAGGTAGCATTCCATAAAATAAATGTCCGACAGATTAAGCTGGGAGAGAAGAGCTATGCTAATCCACGCAATCTTGCGGCTGGATCGATCCGTCAGCTAGATCCCAAAATTACAAGATCCAGGAAACTCGACTCTTATGCTTATGGCATCATAACTGATTTAGGCCAAATTACCCACGAGGAGGAGCATACATTATTGAAAGCTCTGGGCTTCAAAATTAATCCCCATAATACATTCTGCAAAACCATAGAAGACGTCAGAAATTTCAGAGATTACTGGGAATCTCATCGTGATAAATTAGCTTATGAGATCGACGGCATAGTAGCTATCTTAAATAGTAATCGCCATTTTAATCAGATGGGTTTTATAGGTAGGGCACCACGGGCAGCTATTGCTTTTAAATTCGCTCCGGCTGAATCTCAAACGATAATTCAAGACATCGTCGTACAGGTTGGTCGAACTGGCGTGCTTACACCAGTGGCAATTCTACAACCTACTAACATTGGTGGGGTAATTGTATCTAGGGCAACACTTCATAATCTGGACGAAATCCGCAGACTAGATGCGCTAATAGGCGATACGGTTGTGGTAGGCAGGGCTGGAGATGTTATTCCAGATATAAAAATGGTTCTTAAGGATTTACGTAACGGTAAAGAAAGAAATTTTTCTATGCCCGAAAAGTGTCCTATATGCGATGGGCCTATTGAGAAAATCCTAGGGCAAGTTGCCTACAAATGTATAAATAAAAATTGCCCAGCCATAAAAAGAGAGGGGATATACCATTTCGTCTCTAGGCGTGCATTTAATATTGAAGGCATTGGGCCAAAAATAATTGATCAACTGATAGAAGCGGCCTTAATAAAAGACCCGGGAGATTTATTTTATCTGACCAAAGAAGATTTATTGAATCTGGATCGTTTTGGTGAAAAATCTGCCGAAAATACAATTACATCTATTCAATCCAGGAAGAATATTTCTCTGGCTAAATTTATTTATGCCTTAGGCATTGGTCATGTTGGAGAAGAAACAGCAATCGCCTTAGCAAATAAATTTAATAAAATCGATGAGTTAAGAAGTAGCAACAAAGATGCCCTTGAGAAGATTAATGATATAGGACCTATAGTGGCTAACAGTATACACGTCTGGTTTCAAAACCCCTATAATATAAAATTACTAGATAAACTCACTAAAGCTGGAATATCTACAACTAAAATGGCTGGCCCACGAGTTAATGAGTTTATCAACGACAAGACATTCGTTTTGACTGGTTCTCTTGACGCTATATCCCGAGATGAGGCCAAAGATAAGATTAGAAATCTAGGAGGTAAGGTTTCTGATTCTGTTTCGAAAACGACCAACTATGTAATAGCCGGCTCCGACGCTGGATCTAAGCTTGATAAAGCTACAAAACTTGGAGTAAAAGTTATAGGTGAGAAAGAGTTTCTAGAAATGCTCGCGATGTGATAATCTACATTACATGGGTGTGGCCGAGAAAAGGCATATGAACCACAATCCATCACCCGATAGGCTGAAATCCCTATCCGTCCACTCCATTTATTAAAATGCTAACCGATAAAGACATCGAGCACGTTGCTAAACTTGCTCGAATAAAAATCTTACCCGAAGAAATCCCTCAAATGAGAGAAAAACTTTCATCCATTTTTTCATACATTGAACAATTAAATAATATTAACACCGACGGGATCGAGCCAATCTTTCAAACTACAGGCATTATTTCAGCCCTCCGCAATGACAAAATAGAAAACATAGATTTAGATGACAATTCAAACATATCATTATTGAAACAAGCACCCGATATTAGAGATAATTTTGTTAAAGTTGGATCAGTATTAGGAAGATCTAAGAAATAATGAAGCTGGATAATTATACAATCAAATCAACCCTTGAGGGCCTACGATCTAAAGAATTCTCAGCAGAAGAAATTTTTAATTACTACATTGAAAAGATTGACAAAGAAAATCCCAAACTCAACGCCTATTTGGACATCCTACCTTTTAAGCACAATAATCAACAAGGTATATTGGCAGGCATACCGGCCGCTATAAAAGATAATGTCTTAATTCAAGGATTTAAGTGTACTGCCGGATCTAAGATTCTAGAAAGCTATATCGCAAGCTATGACGCAACAAGTATCCAAAAACTTAGAGAAGCAGGCGTAGTGTTTATGGGTAAAACAAATTTAGATGAATTCGCGATGGGCTCATCGACAGAAAGTTCTGCTTACGGGCCAACACGAAATCCAGTTGATCTTTCTCGTGTTCCTGGCGGGAGTTCCGGAGGCTCTGCCGCCGCCGTTGCCGCTGATCTAGCCGTCTTTGCTATAGGTTCCGATACTGCCGGATCGATAAGACAACCGGCTGGTTTTTGTGGTGTTGTCGGTCTTAAGCCAACATATGGTCGTGTCTCACGTCATGGTTTAATTGCTATGACTTCATCACTTGACCAAATTGGCCCTATTACAAAAAATGTCTATGACTCAGCATTATTATTAAATATCTTATCTGGCCATGATAGATACGATTCGACTACTGTCGATAAAAATATTCCAGACTTCACTAAAGATCTAGATAAAAGTCTGGGTAAAATAAGAATCGGGGTACCAAAAGAATTTTTCCGCGAGGGCCTAGACCCTGAGGTAAAAGAAAGCATAGAAGAGGGGATCGCGATACTTGAACGTCTTGGTTGCGAGATCAAAGAGATCACACTACCTCATTCAGAATATTCAATTGCAACATATTATATCATCGCCCCATCAGAAATATCCTCTAATCTTGCGCGATTCGATGGAATACGTTACGGTCTCTCAGATAAAACTGCCACTTCATTAATAGACACCTATATCAATTCTAGGGAGCAGGGCCTTGGAACTGAGGTAAAGAGAAGGATTATGCTGGGTACATTCGCTCTCTCTTCGGGATATTATGACGCCTATTATTTAAAAGCTCAAAAGGTTAGAACTTTAATAAAGGGGGACTTTGATAAAGCTTTTAAAGAAGTTGACGCAATTGTTGGACCAACAAGTCCGAGTGTTGCCTTTAAAATCGGCGAAAAATCATCCGATCCTCTATCTATGTATCTGTCAGATATTTATACAGTACCGGTTAATTTGGCAGGATTGCCTGGCCTATCAATACCCGTTAGACCCGGGGGAAAAAGTCATTTGCCCGTCGGCTTTCATATTATTGGGAAACCCTTTGACGAAGGCGCGATTCTGCAAATTGCATATCAATTAGAACAAGAAATTAAAAATGGATAATCCTGATATTTTTGAACAATTATTTACGAGCTTATTCGACTTCTCAAATATTGGTCTGGGCGATTTCACCGTGGCCCGAGTATCAGATTTTTACGCATCTATTTTAAGCTCATCAATTGTTTGGGATGCCAAGGCAATATCATTAGCTATCTCGATAGTCTTACTAGCAGTGGTTATTTATCTAAATCTTAAACTTGGCAAATTTAAATCTTTGGCCAAAGGTATTATCCAAAACATACAGGCCCCAATATTAAAATCAGACGACGGCCCCACAAAGGCACGCTGGGAAGAGATATCGCGACACGTAGACTCTACGAAAGAAGCTGAGTGGAAATTTGCAATCATTGAAGCTGATAAGTTGATGGATGACACGCTGAGAAAGGCTGGATTTCAAGGCACAACAATGGGAGAAAGACTAATGAGTATCCAAGAAGGTCAGTTGGAATCACTACAATTGATCTGGGAAGCTCACAAGATAAGAAATAGGCTTGCCCATGATTCTAATTATTTCCTTCGACATGCCGAAGCAAAAAAAGCCATTCAGCTTTATGGCCGAGCCCTAGAAGAATTCCGAGTTATTTAAACCTCATCCATTCTTCTAGCTGTGCTAGTGGTAGTTGTGCCCCGATAGCAATAGACGTTGCAAGCGCATCAGGATTCTTATCGTCTGGGTTTTCAGAATATCCACCACACTTCTTTCCTTTCCAATCAACTATCTTAAAACATGATTCCATAAAAGTAAGCCCTCGATCAATTGCATCATCCACCTCAGGTAACCCCTCTTTATCTAGGATTTTGAGAGTTGAAATCCCAAAAGCAGTTTGCGGAACAGCAGGATTCCAATCTTTGGCTGTCCATCGCCCATCTGGCGCTTGGTCACTTATAGTGATGTCAATAAGTTTTTTGACCCGTGGTATCGATTCCCCCAACTGACCAAGAGATATAACCACATGACTACGCTGGTGATTATCAGAAGACCACTCGTCAAACCTGCCATGCACTGCCTCAATGTATTTATTTACCCATGGTGGTCTTTGTCCTACCGTAACGAAACACCCCACATAACCCCAGAGTCCGCCCCAATAATTTCCACGTTCATGTTTTTCATTATGCGTAAGAACTTTTTCCCAAGTATCAATACTTAACAGAAATGGCTCTAACGACTTCTTTGGCACGGCACCAATGTGTTTATAGAACATAAAAGCCTGGGCAGTAATCGGCACATAATGTTCATGACCGGTTTTCCACGTTCCATCATCAGACTGAATACTATTAAATTCTTCCAAAATGGTTTCAATCTCCGGAATTTTTTCACCCAAAAAACGAAAAGAGTCCAAAACAAAAAGTAGATTGAGAAAAGTCAACGACTTTCTCCCACGAACAAAATAGTTCAGCGTATTTAATAATAATTCTTTTTTGGGAGGATCAAACATACTGTAAGTATATATGTTTTAACTCACCACCAAAACCTTGACTTTCCTGTCGGTAGGTGTATAATATTTAATGGAAGGAATAGTTCCTTGCCAAGACAGGAGGGTGTCATGCGTTATAAGACAACTTTTCGGATCAGTTGGTTCACTGCGGGGGAAAAAGTGGAAAAGCATTTCCTCGGCGGGTGGGGGCCCATTTATTGGCCGGAGGAGAAGAGGGTAGTGTTAGAGATTTCAGCTTTTTCCCGAGAAAAAGCAAGGGAAAAGGCGAAAGAGTTGATCAGAAAAGAAAATGTTAACCCAAAAGGAGGTACCCTCTTCAACTTAATTTGGAAAGGGAAAACCGTTTACGACATGAATGTTAGTCTGGAGAGAGTTAGGTTAAAATAACTTCTCCAGTCATGCAACACACTGTGTGTTGCCACCCCGTCCTGTCGTTGTGAGCTCATGGACGTAAATCCCAGAACTCTCGAAATCTCATCCATCAGGTTTCCTGATGGTGAGTAGTAAAATGAACGTTAAAAATTAATTTTCATTTTACTACTCAATAGAACAAAACCCTCAATCAATTGATTGAGGGTTTTGTTCTATGGTGGGCGCTTGAGGATTCGAACCCCAGGCCTACTCGGTGTAAACGAGTCGCTCTAACCAACTGAGCTAAGCGCCCGCACTTGATATATATTTGAGGTTAAATTATAGCATAGAAAACGTTAATTATCAAATTATCTATCACCTTAACTCGCTTTAACGTCTTCAGGCATCAGCAGATTTTTCAGAATTAAATTGTTATTAAAAAGGAGGGGTGCCACAACCAAAAACAGGGCCTCATTTTTGTTATCAGAAAATGGCCAAGTTCCTTTTAATTTCCTTCCTCCTTTGATAATTAATCGTGACATATATCGCGTTGAAAAAATATCACGTAAATGCTAGTATGACAAGGTTCAACATGACACATTGCCCCTGTCGTTCAAAGGATAGGACGCGGGTTTCCTAAACCCTAAATCCAGGTTCGATTCCTGGTGGGGGCACACTGATTAATACTATGAAATTACCAGTAGAAATAACTACACTTATTAGATCCCTCAACGACGAGGATTTCGAAGCGTATGCCGTGGGCGGATGTGTACGTGATTTGATATTGGGTAAGAAACCGAAAGATTGGGATATTACAACTAACGCTAAGCCAGAGCAGATTCAGAAAATATTTCCGGAGAATTTCTACGAAAATACATTTGGTACTGTTACCGTGAAGACAGAGTCAGAAGACGAGACACTTAAGCAAATTCAGATAACACCTTATCGCATAGAGGGTAAATATACCGATAAGCGCCATCCAGGCGAGATTGAATTCGTAACAAATCTAATCGATGATCTTTCTAGGAGAGATTTCACCATTAACTCTCTGGCCATAGATAAGGATGGCACCATCAAAGATCTTTATAATGGACAAAAAGATATCAGGGATAAAATAATAAGAACCGTTGGAAAACCAGAAGATAGGTTTGGAGAAGATGCGTTACGCATTCTCCGTGCTGTAAGGTTTGCTACAATTTTGGGATTTAAGATTGATACTGAGACGGCTACTGCCATTAGAAATAATGCTGGGTGGCTGACTGCCATATCAAAGGAAAGGATTCGTGATGAGTTTATAAAAATAATAAACTCAGATAATGCCTATGCTGGAGTCCTGCTCCTTGAAGAGCTGGGCCTACTTGTGCATATTGCACCGGAGCTAAGAGAGGGGATTAACGTTGGGCAAAATCTTCATCATATCTACACGGTCTGGGAACACAATCTTTTAGCATTAAAATATTGTGCTGATAAAAGATATTCCACAGAAGTACGTCTTGCTGCGCTCTTTCATGATATTGGTAAGCCCCAAACAAAGAATGGAGATGGTCACTATTCTACTTTCTATGGTCACGATATCGTAGGAGCTAAGATCACGGCCAAGCTTATGGAACGATTAAAGTTTCCTAAAGAAACTATTGAAAAGGTTACCAGGCTGGTTCGCTATCATTTGTTTTACTATAATGTCGGCGAAGTTACCGAATCTTCAGTTAGAAGACTCTTGGTCAATATTGGGCTGGAAAACGTGGAAGATTTGATAAAAGTCAGAGAGGCAGACAGGATCGGTTCGGGCGTACCTAAGGCTATGCCGTACAAGCTTAGACACTTAAAATATATAATAGACAAAGTTTCCCATGATCCAATTTCTGCCAAGATGCTTAAAATCAACGGCAACGATCTCATGGATGAGCTGGGTATTGCACCTGGACCCAAAGTTGGTTTAATATTGAGTACGCTATTAGCTGAGGTGCTAGATAAACCCGAGAATAATCAAAAAGAGTTCTTGATTAATCGCATCAAGGAGCTTGACGAAAAATCGCCCGAAGAGCTAAGAGAGTCGCTCAAGAAAATAGAAAAAGCGATAGAGCTCGAAGAGCAGGAAAGAATGAAGAAATATTATGTTTGAAATTAATTAGGAGTTTTATCGGGCCGGAGTATGTCGGTAGTACGCACGATTCGGGTTCGTGAAGACCGAGTTCAATTCTCGGCGGCCCGACAAATAAATTAAGCATGGGCCTATGGTCTAGTGGTAGAACACGTCATTCGCATTGACGAGATGGCGGTTCGATTCCGCCTAGGTCCACCGTTCCGTTAGAAATAGTTACTAAACAATAATAGCTGGATAGAGGCGTTCACATTTATATATCCCGCGTAATTTCTACCAGAGTCTATTGATGGATAATAAAATATTCAAAGGATTAAATGACCAGCAAATCAGGGCTGTCAAAATAGTAGATGGCCCTGTTTTGGTTATATCTGGTCCAGGATCTGGTAAGACAAAATGTTTAACTCATCGCATTGCCCACTTAATCGAGAATGGCGTACATCCGGAAAACATATTAGCCGTCACATTTACGAATAAAGCGGCCGAAGAAATGCGCTCTCGGGTTGCTCATATCCTAGACAGGAAGTACGATTCGACAAAAAATAATTATTTTATGCCAGGCATGCCCTTGCTTGGGACTTTTCATTCAGTCTGTCTACGAATTTTAAGAAAAGAGATTGAACGCTTGGGCTACAGTCAAAATTTTATAGTCTTAGATAGCGACGAGCAAGTTTCTTTGGTAAAGAAAATCATGAATGCTCAAGAAATTGATGTTAAAAAATTTAACCCTCGAGCAATACTATCTAAAATATCAAAACTCAAAACAGACTTAACTGGACCCGAGGATGTCCCTCAATCTGATTTCTACATGAACCTTGTGGCACGAATATACAAGACTTATCAATCAGAATTACGCCGTTTAAACGCTGTCGATTTTGATGATTTAATTGTTTTGACCGTCAGGCTGTTTCAGAAACAGCCTGACGTGCTGGAGCATTATCAGAGCATTTGGCGCTATATCTTAGTCGATGAATATCAAGATACGAGTCACGATCAATATATGCTTCTTAAATTATTATCAAAGAAACATGAAAATCTATTTTGTATAGGCGATGATGCCCAGTCTATATATCAATTTAGGAAAGCTGACATTCGCAATATATTAAACTTTCAAAAAGATTATCCCAAAGCTCAAGTAGTTTTACTCGAGCAGAATTATCGATCCACTAAAAATATTCTCGCCGCAGCGCAAGAAATAATATCCAACAATCGGGGGCAAATCCAGAAATCGCTCTGGACTGATAATAGTGGGGGAGAGAAAGTATTAATTAAAGAAGTTTTAAACGAGCGTCGCGAAGCAAGTTTTATCGTAAACAAGTTACGCGAGCTAGAGAAAGAAACATACAAATTAAAAGACTGCGCTGTCCTATATCGTACTCATGCCCAATCTCGAGCTATTGAAGAAGCCCTGATATCAAATGCTGTGCCCTACCAAATAGTCGGCGGAGTAAAATTCTACGCCCGCAAGGAAATCCGAGATATTTTGGCTTATCTAAAAATAATTGCTAATCCTTCTGATATTCTAAGTTTTGAACGAATTATTAATATTCCGCCAAGGGGTATTGGCGAAATTGGATTAGATAAAATCTTATCCATGGACCGCAATGATGTGTTCAAGGCTCTAGATAAAGCCATTAAAGACGATGCCCTGCCTAAGAAAAAAATAGAATCACTAAAGACATTTAAACTGTTGCTAATTAAAATTCACGGAGCGGCTAAGAAGGATGCGCTAAGTAAATTAATTCAGTTTGTTATAGAGAAGGCTGATTACGAAAATTATCTAAGAGGGCTAGCAAGCCGAATCCAATATGAAAATACCGATGACCGTATGGAGAACTTGAGAGAGCTCCTAACCGTAGCTAAGCGTTACGATAATGATGCGAATAAGCTTTCTGCCCTAAGTCATTTTCTTGAAGATATTGCGCTTCTTCAAGATACAGATGACCTCCTAAAAGCCGAGAATCGTATAACTCTAATGACAATGCACGCCTCAAAAGGCCTTGAATACCCTGTAATTTTTATGGTTGGACTCGAAGAGGGACTATTTCCACAAAATAGAGCCATTACAAATCCTATTGAGCTTGAAGAAGAGCGCCGGCTTTGTTATGTTGCTATTACTAGAGCTAAAGAAAGATTATTTATAACTCACACGAGATTCAGAAATATATTCGGATCATTGGAAGTTAATCTACCATCTCGATTCATAGCCGAGTTACCACCTCATGCCATTAATTATCACGTCGACAACGCTAACTATTATAGTGATGATACTGAAGAAAAAATATTCTATTAAATGAAACTCGTACCTAAAAAATCCTTAGGTCAGAATTTTCTTCATGATCCGAAGATTTTGACAAAAATTATTGCGTCGGCGGATTTTAGTAATGATGACATAGTTCTTGAAGTCGGTCCTGGTACTGGTAACTTAACTACTTTAATTCATCCCAAAGTCAAAGAAGTGGTTGCCGTAGAGAAAGATAATCGAGCAATAGGAGGGCTGAGAGATAAATTCAAAGATTCAAATGTAAAGATAGTTGAAGGTGATATCATGAGGTTTAATCCGCTAGACCATGGCCTATCGGCTAACAATTATAAAATAGTTGCCAATATCCCTTATTATATAACCTCCAATTTCCTAAGAATTACTCTCGAGGATTGGCCACGACCAAAATTAATAGTCTTAACAATCCAAGAAGAAGTTGCACGAAGAATAATGGCTAAACCGCCGAAGATGAATGTTTTAGCTCTGGCTGTTCAATTCTACTCGGACCCAGAAATTACTGGCCATATTTTGGCTGGTAGTTTTTTCCCAAAACCTAACGTTGATTCAGCAATTATTACACTCCAACCAAAAACGCCGCCATTAGATCCAGATGGTGCTAAGAAATATTTCAGTTTGATTAAATCGGCTTTTGTTGAAAAAAGAAAACAATTAGCAAAAGTCCTCGGTCTAAAATTGGGCATATCCAAAGAGCAGATAGGAGAGGCACTCGTGCGTCTTGGCATCCGCCAAGACGCACGCCCAGAGATTCTTTCTCAAGATCAATGGCTAACTCTCTTGAAGTCTCTAGAAAAATGATATAATCCAATTATGCTAATACATGCGAACATAAAAATTAGTTTAATTATTATTGTTATCATCGCAGTGTTATCTTTAACTTATTCGAGTCAAGTCTTAGCTTTCAGTTCTATTGGCTTTAATACACCGTTTGGCGGAAAAGTTACAATGACTATGAAATGCACGTGCAATAATGATCAAGGAGGCCAGAAGATACTTGTATATGTTGGCTCGCCAAAAGGAGGTACATTTATTAAAAATCTAGCTACTAGGGTTTATAAGAATAATGCTGTTTCTATGGGTAATTGGGTATTGGGTTTGGCTGGTACTGATGAGCAATGTCAAATGCAGAATTACTATCCATATTTCTGCTATACTATAGGCCAGGGCAAGGCCATAACTATGGTCGGCACGAGTGGTTTTGGCTTTGGTTTTTAGCCACAAAAACCCTTTCTCCTAGTACAACTAAATAGCGCCTCTAGAGGCGCTATTTAGTTGTACTAGATATGCACAGATATTTTGGCTAAAAATGCGGGTTAAAGTGGTATAATTTGACTAGATGACAGCCAAAGTTAAATTAATTTTTGGCGTTTTGGGCTTGATTGCCCTTGTTTCGGTTTTGCTTCTTTATCAATACTTTCGATCCGATTCTAGGTTTAATGTCACTAGACAAAAAAGTCCTACTGATCTTTCTACCTCAAATGATCAAGATCAGGATGGACTTTCAGATGCCGAAGAAATGATATGGAACACCGACCCCTTTAATCCTGATACCGATGGAGATGATTTTAAAGACGGTGAAGAGGTTACATCTGGACATAACCCGTTAAAAGCCGGCCCAGACGATCTGCTTGATTCTACTAATGCGACTGACAATTTAACCGGACTTGCCTTGGCCGGTCTAGTTGAGGGTTCTCTTAAGCCAGGTAGTCTAAATTACGAAAAGTCTTTAAACGATCTTGCCAATAGTGTGGCTAGTGGTATTAGATTCAGCAAGCCAAAGCTATTTACCATAACAACACTTACTGACACCAAGCAAAATTATACTAATTATTTAAAAAATCTTTCTCCAATATTTGATAAATTCTTAGTAGTTTTCATTGACGAATTAGACACTATGCCAAAGAAACTTGAGATTATGGGCCAATTTGGTCTTTCAGAACCAGGCATTATTAATTACTACTCCGCCAAATCTAAGTCATTTAAAGACATCACTAGTTCTCTTGAGACTATAAAAGTACCCAAATCATGGAAAGATATTCATATAGCCTTAATGGAAATGACCGACGGTCTGTCCGGTGCAAATGATTCTATCTCAAGAGGGCCTAAGGATCCTATCAAAGCTTATGCCGCCATAAATTACGTAAGCAGTGACTATGTAAATCTTCAAGACCTCATCTCAAAGATGGATCAACTAATCACGCAACAGGGTATCGATCCCCAAATTTTAATACCACCAAATCAATGAGACGCCTAATTGTTCTATTTGCGTTGTCTGTCAGCATAAGCCTTGCCATTCCCGCTACCACGCAAGCAGGCACCGTTAAATTTGTATCCTGTATGGTAGGCGGAGCCACAGCGCCCTGGCTTACAGATAAGCTGAATGCTGGGATTAATAAAATTACCGATTATGCTCAGGGTGTATTAACAAAGCTACTCAAAGATAAACTTAAGGACAAGCTTGGTAGTACTATTGGTGGTATGTCAAAGGTTCCAGTCCAAGATAGTGACGTAAAGAATGCCACTGATAAAGCAAAGACGGACATTATCTCAAATGTCAATTCTAAAGAATTATGGGCAGATACCATCGCCAGATGCGGAGCTAGGGAGATATTAAATAAAATTTCAGGAGATATAGTGAACACCGCCCGCACTAGCGGGCGAGACGGAGGTACGACCTTTGTACGTAACTGGAGAAATTTCTTGACTCGTGCTGAATATCGCGGAGAAGATATGTTCCGTGCCATGTTATCCAATACTAATATCTGTAGTTATATGGCTAAAGATGCCAAAGGTGCATTTGATGTAACTAAGACTATTACGCTTCCCGGAGTTAATACTCGAAGTGGCAGTTTAAGTTCCTATGCCCTTCGTGCCAATTGCACTATGCCTAAAGATTTCGATATAGCCAAGTACCAGCAAGATTTTCAGGGTAACGGCGGATGGGAAGCATTTAGTCGTTTGTTGGATGGTGCCAACAATCCCTATGGAATGATATTAATGTCCGCCGACGAAATAGCTAGACAACGAGCTATCGAGCTTGCGGCTGATACTGCTCAAACTGCCGCTAATGATGGCTATTCTGGTATTAGCGGTAAAGATGCTAATGACAGCTGTATGATCAAAGGTATGACCGGAACATGTCTAGTCTATAAAGACATAAAAACTCCAGGTAGCTACCTAGCAGCTAATCTAGCGGCCACAGTCCAGCAAGAGCTAGCTTGGGTCGCAAATGTTGATGAGGTTGGAGAGTTAATTGCTAACCTAACTGAGATTACGCTTAATAGACTGACCAATCTTTCGAATCCGAATGAAGGAAATGCTTATGTCGAAGAACCTCTACCAATAGAACCCACACCGACTGTACCCCCACTGCTAGAGTGCAGCATTGAAGGAGCGTTTCAATACGTAGATGAGATGAGTATGGCGATCATCACGCTAATAGGACAGAATCCGGAATTTTTGAACAGTATGCCTATACTTGGCGGAAATCCGAGACATCCCGAAGAGATATCTTATCCTCAAGCTGATCTCGACAAAACAGCCAATGCTCTTCTGGCGATCATCAAAGAAAACATGACCGACTTTAAGGGCGGCAGGATTTATACGAGTTGCAGCGGATCCGGCAATATCGGCACAGATGCTATCATTGTTGGTAAACAAACCGACCAACGGGGCGAAGTCTATGATTTTAAGAGTGGCGCGGCCGAAGAAGATGGGGATCCACTCAGAGATGCGCTTCAGGCATCAAGTAGCGGTGAGCTAACCAATTGGATACGCTTAGTACCATAACATTTTGAACTTAAGAAAATATTACAAAATCTATTTGCCTGTGTTCGCCATAATATTACTTGGTTGTATTTTTTTCTATGCCAAAGATGCTGTGGCGTCTGCTAATCCTCTAGAATGGATCGGTGGCATCGCATTTGACGGAATAAAAAGCATGGCTTTTGGTTTTATTTGGCTAATCTTCTGGATAATAGGCAAGTTATTAGCCGCCTTGATTATAGCTCTAGATACTTTCTCTAGAATCCCAGTATATCCTAAAGCCGGCGTTCCCGTAGTTGAAGAAATCTGGAAAATAATGCGTGATATGGCCAACATGGCCTTTATAGTAGCTTTGGTTGTCGCTGCGTTTGCTACAATTTTTAATACATTCAGTTCATCTCTGGCCTTCTTCAAAGGAATGAACTGGCAGCAAACATTAGTAAAACTTCTGATCTCGGCCGTCTTGATTAATTTTAGTTTAACGTTAGGCGTGCTTGTTTTAGACATCGCCCAAGTGCCAACTAATATGCTTCTCAAGTCAATGGGAGATATTGCCGGTAATCTTGGCAGTGGCCTAAACCCATCTCAATTCATGGTAGGCAATATCAGTGACGCCAATGGAGTGGCTAATCTGACTGGAGTTTTTGACAAGGCTGGTGGAGCTATGGATGCAACCGGAGGAGCCCTTGTATCCTTAATATTCGGCATCATCTTATTAGGAGCTTTTCTCACTTGTATTTTTACGGGTATTGCATTTATTATCTATCGCATTCCCATGATCTGGATGCTCCTCATGTTTTCACCGCTAATTTGGGTCGCTAGAATATTTCCAGGAGGAGAAAAATCATTTAGTGAGTGGTGGTCAAAACTGATTGGCTGGGCCTTCTTTTTGCCTTATTATTTTTTCTTTGTTTATCTTGCCCTATATTTGCTTGGCAATCAGGATAGGATCATGAAAGCAATTACGCTCAATACAAATACTGCTGTTTATGGGCCAGACATCTCTGTGCAGTTAATATTTTTCTATACGGTGGTCTGTATCATTCTCATGGGTGGTACTAAAATGGCTATTAGCTGGTCCCAATCAACTGGTGCTGCTGGAAAGAAATTCTTCGATTGGGCTGACAAGGCAGCTAAGCGGTCCATACCAATGCTGGGAAGCGTAGAATCTATCAAAAAGGCAGGGACACAAAGATTCGAAGAGATCCAGAAGAAAGGACTGCCTGGGCGCTTTAGTATGCTTTATGGTGGTGACGCAGCAATTACACAGAGAGATGCCTATTGGGCCAAAAAGCTTGGAGTATCAGGGGCTGGACCGAAGTATCAAAGATTACTGACCGATAAGGCTAGTGAAGAATTTAAATTAATTGAAGAACAATTTGACTTGGGTAAACTCGACACGAATCAGATATATAACCTGGCAAAAAATTCTAAAGCTACCGATGCTAAGGGACTTGCTTACAGAAAGATGGCGGCAAAAGTCGGAAAGCTTGATAATGCATTATTTACTGACACACTTATACAATTAAAAGACAATCCAGCGGCAATAAAAGACTTCATGAGCTCAGCTAAAGAATCCAAATTTAGAAATATATCGGCAGACGATATGGCTAGAATGGCCGCTGGTGCCAAAGGCATAACAAAAGATGGCAAGGCATTTGATTATTCAATGCTTAAAGACGGGGCTTATATGCCCATGAGACGAGATCTATATAAGCACCTTCAATCTGACACAAAGAACCTAGCCAAACTTGAGAAGGGTCAGATAGAAGAAGCCTTATCCGTATTCGGAGGAGATACAACCGCTGATGGTTTTGCCTTCATGAAAGATCTAAGTAAGGCCAGGCCAGACTATGGCTATACTTATAAAGTGAATACCGATATAAAACGAGATGAAGCCATTAGGAAATATAATGAAAAGCATCCTGGGAATCAGATACAGCTAGGACAGCCCCTGAGCGAAGATGACGATAAACGCCTGAGAACAGACCATTATGTCGGAGCTCTGGGAGACTTGAAAGACATAGCTAATCTACCATTTAAGGATGTGTGGAACACCGAGGAATTCAAGGCAGCTATGATTATTAAATACTCTTCTGGGAAAACATCTAGTACTAATAAGGCACTCGATAATTTAGAAAATTTCTGTAGAGCTGCCCCTGATCAGGCCGAGAAGATTGATGTGCTTAGTTCTATTAGAAACGGTATACAAGAAGTTTGGGAGAGGAGAGGACCAACGCAAAATCCAAACGACTTAAATCTCGACATGGATAACGATGATGATGGAGATACTGTTGACCTTGCAGACGATAATGGCCCGCCCACAGCATCTGGTGTTAGTGCAAGAAATCAAAAACCACGAATTGTAACCGCTGACTTAAATCAAAACAATATCATCGACTTGAGAGATAAAAAAGAATGAGATTCCAACTACCACAATTCATAGAGACCGAGACCAAGCTTGTTGGTCCTTTCACTTTAAAACAATTCATCTGGATCGCAGCCGGTGGAGCTATCCTGTATCTTGCCTTTCTTATTCTCGGTCCAGGCATATGGTTCATCTTAATTGCTATTTTAGTTGGTGCCGGCGCTATATCAATGGCTTTTGTTAAGATAGACGGCATGCCTCTTTTAAATTATATTCTTTATGCGCTTAACTTTACTATTAGTCCAAAAAGATATCTCTTCAAGAAAAATAGTGATAAAATAGACTTACCTTATTAATATATATGGCCCAAAATAGCACAAAAGATTTAGTCCAGATCTATGATATTAAAGATGGAATCGTCATCTTAAAAAACGGTGCCCTGCGTTCAGTGCTTAAGGTAAGTGCAATTAATTTTGAGTTGCGATCAGAAGATGAGCAAATTGCTATTGTTCAGAATTTTCAAAACTTCATTAATTCTGTAGATTTTCCAATTCAAATTATGGTTCGCTCTGTGCAATTAGATCTTTCAGATTATGTTAGATCGCTAACTGAGGCTACTGATAATATGAGCAATGAATTACTAAAAATTCAGGCCACAGAGTATGCCAAATTTGTCGGCGAATTGGCTCAGTTATCTAATATTATGGCTAAAAGTTTTTATGTTGTCGTGCCATTCTATGCCGTTGAGATTCCTACGAGTAGAGGTATTTTTGATGGCATTAAGGGTATATTTGGGAAGTCTAAGCCCCTTATTGACCGTTTTGATGATACTTATGTTGAAAAATACAAGACCCAGCTCATACAAAGAACAGACTTGGTAATGAGCAATCTTGTCGGTTTAGGCCTAAGAACAGAATTATTGCGCGGAAATGACTTGATGAATCTCTTCTATGTTTTATACAATCCGGGCTCTCGGGCTAGTTTCACGAAAGAAGAAATAGCGTAATTATATTTATGACAGATCAAAAAATAAAATTAGACGAATCGTTCGCGCCAGCAGCTTTTAATGTAAACACTAACTACATTCAAGTAGGGGATCGCTTTGCTCGTACGATCTTTATTGCTACCTATCCGAGATATTTAAATACTAGTTGGTTTTCTCCTATTGTTAACTTAGATAAAATCTTCGATATTTCAATATACATTATTCCGAAAAACACCTCGACCGTACTGAAGGAACTTCGAGATCAATTGGGCAGGCTGGAGGCTCAGGTTATGGAAGAGTCATCGCAAGGTAAGGTTAGAGATCCTCAGCTAGAGACTGCTATCCAAGATATTGAGGTCCTACGAGATAAACTTCAGCAAGGCACAGACAAGTTTTTTGAATTAGGTGTTTATATCACTTTCTACGAAAACGATTTAAAGACCTTAGAGGATACTGATAAAAAAATCCGAGGCATGCTTGAGTTTCAGCTAGTTTTTCCTAAATCAGCTGTATTCAGAATGTCTGATGGTTTTCTTTCTACCTTACCCTTAAACGATGATCGCTTAAGTGTTCACACATCTCTTAATACTGAGCCAGTTTCTTCTATTTTCCCATTTGTATCGTTTGATCTGACTTCCAGCTCCGGTATTTTGTATGGTATTAACACTCATAACAATTCCCTGGTTTTATTTGATCGTTTCAGTTTGGAGAATTCTAACACTGTCGTATTTGGTAAATCTGGTGGTGGTAAAAGCTATACGGTTAAATTAGAGATTCTACGTAGTCTTATATTTGGAATCCAAGCCATTATTATTGACCCAGACAACGAATATACGCACCTAACTGAAACCGTAGGAGGTTCCGTAGTCCAAGTTTCTATAAATTCCGACCAACATATTAATCCCTTCGATCTGCCCGTTCCTAAAGAAGACGAGTCTGCCGGAGATGTATTTAAATCCCATATATTGAATTTAACCGGACTACTCAAACTAATGTTAGGTGACGTTACATCAGAGGAAACGACCATAATTGACGAGGCCCTTAGACAAACTTACGCCGTTAAGGACATCACTCCAGAATCTGATTTTACCAATATGGCACCACCTCTTATGACCGATCTTCAGAATATACTTGAAGGTATGCAAGGCGCAGAATCGCTGGCAACAAGGCTAAGAAGATTTACCCAAGGGACATTTGCCGGCTTCCTAAATCAACCAACTAACATATCTCTGGAAAACCAAATCGTTGTTTTTGGAATCCGCGACATGGAAGAAGAATTAAGACCTATAGCTATGTATGTTGTTCTAAATTTTATTTGGACCGAAATTAGACGCAATATGCGCAAACGCATCTTGCTTGTAGATGAAGCTTGGATATTACTACGCACGGAAATTGGCGCCTACTTCTTATCTGCTATAGCTAAAAGAGCGAGAAAATACTATGCCGGACTGACGACTATTTCTCAGGATATACCAGAATTCTTGGCAACAGATTATGGTAAAAGTATTTTGAACAACTCGTCCATCCAGATTCTTATGAAGCAGTCGCCAGCGACTATTGACTTGATTCAAAAGACCTTTAGCTTAACCGATGCTGAAAAGTATTATTTACTTGAAGCTCGCGTCGGCTTCGGTTTATTTTTCCTTGGACAGACACATGTCGGCATAAGAATGGTTTCTTCTTTCGCTGAAGATCAAATCATTACCTCTGATCCTAAGCAGATTTTAGAAATTGAAAAAGCAAAAGAGGAGTGGGCTAAAGAGCAATAACTGCCATGGATGGAGAAATACAACTAAGAGCTCTAGAAAGAAAAGCTGATACCATTGGCTCCCAAGGGGGAGCTCTTTCTGATAAGGAGAAGCTAAAGCTTACTCGCGCTAGAGAGATAGAGAAGAGCGGATACCTCTTTGTCGAAGAACGTTCTGATCCTATTCTTGAGGCTGCTTACCAGAGAGCTTTAGCACGTGGCGAAGAGAACCAATCTAGCGACCGGCCTATCACAGAGAGTCCCGGCCATACATACGCTAAATCTGCCCCTAGCTATACAGGGACACAAAGAGACGATACCTCTGATAAATTACTAGGAGAGAGTTTGTCTACCGCAGAAGAAGAAGTAATTATCTCCGAACAATTATCTATCGAGCAAGAAACTAGCCATATTAATAATCAGATCGCGGAAGTATATCAGGAAGGCATGTCCTACGGTAAGCCGTCTAAGTTCAAGTATTTTATATTATTTTTCTTAGCTATAATTGTCGACATTGTCGATTTTGCCGAGATAACCGGTTTTGGATTATTTATAGCCAAGACCGTGGCTATCGTGTGTACAGTGATAATGTATTTGATTTTCTGGTTTTCAAATACTAAGCAGAAAAAAGCTGCCGATTATCAAAAAAATGTGGAATCTTTTTTACGAGATCTTCAGATAAATGTTGCCCACCTAGAGAGACGTTTAGTGCAAATCTCAAGGCTTACTGGTAAACTATCAAAAAACAGGTTTATTAAAAAGCTTAAGCCAGTAAGAGTCTTAAGGAGCGGGGCAGCTTCTGTAATTAAATTTACCAGACGCAGTCCAGCAACTAGATTTCTAGGGGCCGCCATTGCTAACTTGGTCCCTATATTATCACTTCTTCCATGGCAAATCATAGGCACTTGGCTTAGCTATCGAGACGAGAATGAAACCTATAAAGACGCGGCTAGCATCGCTAATGATCTCCTCGCCGAAGCGCCGGCAGAAGCATAAAACAATATTCATATATGGCTAAGACTAGTTTGATACTTTTTATCATAATACTCATCTCAGCATTAGCATTTTTAGCAGGGTATTATTTTAGTGGCAAAAATTCTTCCGATACTGCTGTTTTGTCCGGTAGCGTACTTTCTGGGTTTGAAACAGCAGCCAATAACACCGGTAAGGTGGCATCTTATCCGCAAAATACGAACAGGCCACTTAACTCAGAAAGAGCAACCTCTCTAGCGGTATCCAACAATCAAGACTCGGTTGTATATTATGGAAAGAGGACTGGTAGAATCATTGAGTTGAATTATGTATTAGGTACCGAGTCTATTATTACAAATACTGGCTTAGATAATTTTATATCTAGCATTTGGTCGCCTGATAAAAAATCCACTATTTCTCTTTTTTATAATTCCTCCGGCAATTACTACCAATATTACGATTTTAAAACCAAGAGAGTCTCTGTGTTTAAAAACAATATTACGGCCATCGCTTATTCTCCCGATAGTAAAAACATAGTCTATCTTCAAGAAGGAGAGTTAGGGAGCTCTGTCTATATGGCTTTGCCAGATGGCTCAAGTCGGAAGAAAATATTAAACACACGCTTACAAAATATTCAGCTATTTTGGCCTGCGGCCGACAAGATCTATATCCAGGCTATTAGCGACAAAGACAGCAGCTCTTCTCTATTTAGGATTGATGGGGCGGGTAATACGCTAAAACTCCTAGATGGTGGCCTAGAAATGCAAATTAATTTCTCTCCCGATGGAGAGCGATTCCTAGTTTCTTATATACTAAACGGAGAACTAGTGACAAGTCTAGTCGCTAAGAATACCGAAGAAGTAGCTATAAAACAGCTTTTGTGGGCCAATGAGTGTGCTTGGAATATTAATAGTGATTTAATTTATTGCGTCTCTCCTGGAATTAATAAAGATCATAGACCCGAAGTAATTGAATACGGGGTACTAGATGGTACAAGTAGACAAATCGGCAATTTACCATTTAGTGGCCATGTCAGCTTGGCCATTTTATCTACCTCAGAAAACTATCTGATTTTACTGAGCAAGACTGATGATAAAATATATAGTATAAAACTTACAAGATAATTAGATTATGCGTAGGGCTTTATAACTATTCTTCTTTGTGGGTCTTCTCCTATGCTCTCCGTGGCCACATCTGGATAGGAGGCTAATTCCATATGAACCATTCTTCGCTCATAAGCTGTCATTGGAAGAAGAGCCTCGGCTTTCTGTGTACTCCTAACCCTCATTACTGCCTGTTTCGCCAGCTCAATCACGTAAGAAGCTTTAGTTCTCTTGTACTCATTAATATCAACGGCCAAAGTCGTACCCCTCTCTTCTCCTTTCAGAAACATCGCTCTTATTATATGCTCTAGTGCTTCGAGGGTCTGACCATTTTTGCCGATAAGAAACCTGCCGCTGTCTTGTGAGTTTATTAGAACCAATAACGCTTTTCCGTTCTTATTTTCTTCTTCCTTAAACTCTACCTCACATTCTAGGTTCATATGCCCAACAATTGTCTTTATCGCTTGTTCTATCTTCTCTTTATTCATATCCTCAATTAATCTAGCTATGCCTTGCTTTAATATAGGTTTGCTCAAATATTGAAAATGCCGTAGACGTTACCCAGTAAAGGATTAATCCGGCCGGCAGCTTCCAGCCAATAATTATAATGAACAACGGGAAAAAATACAACATTTGATTTGTTAGAGCAGCCACTTCTTTCCCGGCCCCTTCTACTTGGGGGGTAGTATTCTTTTTTTGCTGCCACGCCTGAATAAATTGTAATCCACCAGCTAACAGTGTTAGGGGGATACTCCTCTGTGCTAAGTCTAATATCCCTAAAAACGTTGCCTTAATAACTTCTGGACGAGCAACAAAACTATACAAACTATTCAAGGCTTCTGGCTTAATGCCGTCACCAAAAACCTTATACAGAGCGATTATCAAAGGAAATTGTATCAATAGAGGTAAGCAACCACCTATAGGATTAACACCTTTATCCTTGTATAACTTCATAATCTCCTCAGACTGACGCGCTTTATCGTTTTTGTGTTTCTCTTTAAGGAGATTAACATCGGCTCCAAGTTGAGTTAGCTTCCTTTGAGATATTAGCGCCTTAATTGAAAGGGGCATAAGTACTAAGCGCACGATAATGGTCAAAACAATAACCGCCACGCCAAAATCATGACCTGGTAATATATTATAAACGGCCACTGCAAGATTCAAGAGAGGCCGATAAAGGATTTCGTTAAATAATGCTATCATCTTATGGTAAATCTATACCGCCCCTACTTAGTGGATTACATTTTAATACTCTACCTACTAGCTTCATAGAACCTCTTCCTACTCCATACTTGACAATAACTTCCTGGGCATAATCACCACATGTTGGATAATATTTACAGGACGATGACGCAAACAGGATTGGCATTAATGGCCAAGTAGGCGATATAGATTTATAGCCCCTTATTATCCATAGGAATAGTTTCTTAAACATAGAAGTCGTCTTTAAGAATAGTGCTTAGGTCTTTTATTACCTCTTGATCTTGCCCTGCCCTAGATAGACCTACAGACATACTAATTCCTGGTCTTATCCTAGGGTTTGTTTTATTGAGTAACTCTATAACTACTCTTTTAAGTCTATTTCTTCTACTGGCCAGAGGAACCGCCTTGGCAGATATCCCAACTATAAATCTGAATGGTGCCCTCCCCATCTCAAGCCACCTGACTATCACAAACTTACCTCTTTTAGCTAGTCTGCTCCTAAAAACCTTTTCTTGTGCTTTCTTGCTGTTGATTTTTAGTTTTTTTTGAATACCCAAAAGCTAAACAGTTAGTTTCTTTCTTCCCTTGTTACGTCTCCTTGCCAGAACTTTCCTCCCAGATTTTGAGAGCGATTTCGCTAGAAAACCATGCTTTCTTTTTCTTGGTATTTTTTTGGGTTTGAATAGTGTTATTTTCATAGGGTTTGTTTATTGTATTAAAAGCTCATCAATTTTATTACATTTTTAATTACTGGTCAATTTTTTACATCCGTGCATATAATTTTATAGCAAGTCAATATTTACTTTATTTCTCCACTTGTTATAAACATATTATCCACTTTAGAGATGCTTTCCTTGGTAATTCATTTATCTATACTGAATACGTAAGGGCTCTAACTAAGTAATAAGTATTTTACGATGACAAACGAAGAATTATGGAAGGCCGTGTTGGGGGAAATGGAGCTTTCTTTGAGTCGAGCAAATTTTACTACTTGGTTTAAAAACACGGTTATTCTCTCTCGCGATAAAACGCAAGTTGTCGTAAGTGTACCTAATGGTTTTATAAAAGAATGGCTAGAAAATAAATTTAATAAAAAAATACTGCAATCGATTAGAAGCCTGTCTCCGGAGACTCGGGAAGTTAAATATACTATAGGAAGACCAAAGATAGAGCTAGCTAAACAAGATTTAGCGCGTATTACTTTTGATCCTGATCTAGACGAGAAAGCAGAGAATACTTCTGCTAGCGACGTAGATAAGATAACTAATTTAAATAAAAAATATTCTTTTGAGTCCTTCGTCGTAGGATCTAATAACGAGTTAGCCTACTCAGCGGCTCAAGGTGTTGTTAAAAATCTAGGCAAACTCTATAATCCTCTTTTTCTCTATGGCGGTGTAGGCCTTGGAAAAACTCACTTACTCCAAGCAATCGGAAATAAAGTAACTAGCGACGGCAAAGATAAGAAGGTTTTATACATTCCTACTGAGCGTTTTACAGCCGACATGATTGATGCCATCCGTAATCGTAGCGTAGAGGAGCTAAAAAACTGGTATTCCAAATTAGACTTACTAATCATCGATGACGTTCAATTTATTGCTGGCAGGGAAAAAACCCAAGAGATTGTGTTCTCGGTATTCAATGAATTATATGGCAAAAACAAGCAGATTGTCTTTTCTTCTGATAGACCTCCTAAAGCTATACCCACACTAGAAGACCGCCTAAGATCTCGTTTTGAAGGTGGCATGATAGCCGATATAGGACTGCCTGACTATGAGACTCGGTTAGCTATTCTGAATAATAAGTGTGCTGAGAAAGGTTTTAATCTAGAGGCTGATGTCCTAGCGCATATCGCCACACACATGCAAAAGAATGTTCGTGAGTTAGAGGGTGCGCTAAATAGAGTCGTGGCTTTTGGTCAAATATACAATAAAACACCTGATATTAAAGAGGTTAAGAGTATCTTGGCTACTTATCTCAGCTCGCCCTACCGAAAGACCTCCCCTCAAACAATCCTCAAGGCAGTGGCTGACTTTTATAGCATTTCGGCAAATGATCTAGTGAAGCGCAGTAGAAAAAAAGAAGTTGTGCGACCCCGACAAATTGCTATGTTTCTATTAAGAGAAGAAACAAAACTATCTTTTCCGGAAATAGGCCAGAAACTAGGTGGCAGAGACCATTCTACGGTTATTCATGCTTGTGAAAAAATAAGAGGAGAAGCTTCAACGGAAGATTCCCTGAAGCAAGAGTTAATACTAATAAAAGAACGTGTCTACAATTCTTTTGAAAAATAGGCTACAGTTATACTAGCCTGTGGGTATGCTTGTGTATTACTGCTGGATAATTTATTGATAAAGATTGAGATAAAAGATTTACATCCTTTTTATCCTGTGTATATCAAGGGTTTATGAACAGTTTAAAGAGGCTTTTTCTTAAAGATTATCTAAACAGAGACTCAAGTATTTACCTTAAGCTATGTATTATCCACAGAAAAAAGAGTCCTAGTAATAGTAATAATATATTTCTATTTATAATTAATACTAAGAGATGAAGATAACTATCAATCAGAAAAATTTTAAAAAAAGTCTGTCCTTGGTAGAGAAAATTGTTTCTAAGAACAGTACACTTCCGATATTAAATAATATTCTTCTCCGTACAGAAAATGGTAGGCTAAAATTGTCGGCTACTAATCTTGAATTAGGCATAAATTATATCCTAGGCGCTAAAATTGACGAAGTTGGTGATATAGCCATCCCAGGTCGCATACTAACAGACTTTATTAATGGGATAACAGATGAAAAAATCTCCTTAACTACTAAAAGCAACGTACTTCTTATAAACTCTGCTAATTTTAAAACCCAAATATTAGGCTCCAGTAGCAAGGATTTTCCCATTATCCCTAAGGTAAAAGGGTCTATTCTAGCAGTAGTTAATGCTAAGAAGCTTAAAACTAATTTATTAAGTGTGGCAGACGCAATGTCTCTCTCTGAGGCTAGACCTGAATTGGCAGGAGTATTTATTAAAATAGAGAGAGAAAAAACTATATTTGCAGCAACCGATAGCTTTAGATTATCTGAAAAAATTGAAAAAATTAAAAGTAATCAAGAAGCTACCATTATTCTACCTAGAAACGCAGTAACTGAATTAATAAGAGTTTGCGGCGAGTTAGAAGGGGATATAAGTATTAATTTATCTGACAATCAAATAAGTTTTTCCAGTGAAGACTTTGAGTTTATATCTCGAGTTATTGATGGTAGTTACCCTGACTATAAAAAGATTATACCGGATAAATTCTTATCGAGAGTCTTAATAAGTAAAACAGAGCTAGAGAATAGTGTTCGCTTAGCAGGTCTCTTCTCTTCAAATATTTCTGACGTAA
>Ga0209728_1000108_pt1 | contig 75746 bp, 77 predicted proteins | sample RifGroD1_FD_183997 | JGI IMG/M metagenome (GOLD analysis project Ga0209728, IMG submission 183997) | Groundwater microbial communities from Rifle, Colorado, USA - Groundwater D1 (SPAdes) (version 2) | ecosystem: Environmental > Aquatic > Deep subsurface > Groundwater | place: Rifle, Colorado... | reverse complement strand
CTTTTATCAATATCTGACGTTTGCCCAATATATAACTTATTGTTCATATTTTTCAATACATACACAAAATAATTCATAATTTCGGTGTAAATCCGCCGCGGCGGACTCTAACCAGCTGAGCTAAGCCGCCCCCTTGTCGTCCATTTGTCCAAAACAAAACAGTTGACAGTTTATAGATTTTAAGTTTTTAGTCAACTATCACAAAAAATAAAACAATAAATACATCACTATTAATAATATAAACGTAGAAATCCCAAACTATAATCCGCTTTAAAACAATTCTTTTCTTTCTTTTGATTCTTTGATAATCTTAAACGCCTCATCAGCGGAATCCACTAAGCTATATAATTTCATATCGCCTTCATCAATCGCTTTATATTTGTCATACATCATCTCTTTGACCCATACCAAAAACGGTTCCCAAAAATCTTTTCCCACAAGCACCACTGGTATATCCCGCGAAATCTTATTCGTTTGTATTAAGGTAACTATCTCCGACATTTCATCCAGAGTCCCAAATCCTCCCGGAAAAAACACATAGGCCTGCGAAGCAAACGCCAACATCACTTTTCTAGTAAAGAAATAATGAAATCCCATTCCTTTCTTGACATAATCATTTATCCTTTGTTCCATCGGAATAAGCAAGATATTCAACCCAACCGACTGGGCATTAGCTTCAAAAGCTCCGCGATTGGCCGCTTCCATTATTCCGGGTCCTCCGCCAGTGATCACGGTAAATCCTTCTTGGCCCAAAAGATAAGCCAAGCGCCTCGCCTCTTTATATTCGGGAATTTCGGAAGTGAATCTGGCTGATCCAAAAAATGTTACGGTTTTTTTAAGATCCGCCAAAAATTGAAACCCATCCACAAACTCAGCCATAATTCTGAATATTCTCCACAAAACGCTCTCGCGAAAATCCATCTTAGAACTTTCGGCTTCTTTTTTGACAGATTTTTCTTCTGACATATATGAATATCACAAAAATATTAAAAATATAAAGTTTATTTTACATCTTCAATATTATATGCTACATGTTTTATACTTTTAAATTTACCATTTTTAAAATTCCGAAGCAATATAGAAAAAAGCCCCCGAGTTTTAACACGGGGGCTCACTTTTTTATTCGGCGGGGCCGTCATATCTGACCTTAGATTCACCGATTCTATATTCATACTCGCTTTCCCATCCTGGATACGCATATACAATGGCGGTTAAATATCTTTTGTAATAACCGCCGACACTGCTCATTATAGCAGGCACAATCTTATGCGGAACACCTGCTTCAACAATCAAAGCCCAATCATCATTCACCGGGACTTTAATTATATCTCCGTCAACGCCTATCTCAAAATGACCCCTGCCGGATGTAAAAATAAAAATTTCTGTCGTACGACTATGCTCATGCCAATCGCCCTCTTGCTCTGCGCGCATAAAAGCAAAACTATTGCTGTTTAATTTTCTCTCTTCATCAAAAACCGTGTGCAAAAACTCATATATCCAACCTGCTTTAGTATATTTGTGGCAATATCCGGTATGCTTGCCTTTGTATTTTACCAGCCGATATCCTTTTCCGATTATTTTAATTACCGCCTTCCGATATCTTGGCTGACCATAACCGTCAATATTCGCCTCCCGAGATTCTTTAAAAATCTCCGGCTTCTTAAATTCATCAGCCCAAAGAAATTTATATCCCCACTCAGAGATGATTATTTTCTTATTTTCTCTCTTTATAAAGCCATTTACCGCTGACAATAACCAGAAGATTCTTCTGGTCGCCTTCATACCGATATTTTTAGTATCATTTGTCAGTAAAGGCCGGTCTGCCAACCACCGCTTAAGATCACTGTTTTTCTTGAAAATTCTCATTTTAGAATAACTCTCTTCATGAATCGCAAGTAGCGCCAAATAACAATCCTCTGTTCCTATTTTTTTCATTTCTTCCCTCCCATATTTTATTTTTAAGATACAATTTTATTTGAGAACAAACTACATTAAAAAAATAAAAAAAGCAACTTGTTCTCTCTGGTGCAGTATTCTTGAATTAATCCGAACGCATTTTTGCCCAGAAAATTCGGAGCGGCTTCGCCGCAAGATTTAACAATTTCCAATTTTTATTTGGCGGCAAATTCCTAATGCTCTAGTTCTTTGAGTTGCGCTTCTTCTTCCTGAATAATCTTCTGCCACAATGCTTGGTTTCCGGTAGCCAACGCAGCTCGTTTAGCTTTATAGTTTTCGTTGATTTTACGAATCCACGAAGAATCTTCGATAAACAGCTTGAGTGTTGGTTCTAAATCTTGATCGTTAGCTTTAGTAAATAGCAGGAGCAGGTCTTCCCGTTCGGTAGGAAGTAAAGTTGATTCTTGGATCAGTTCTTTGATTTTTTGAAAGTTGGTATCCATAAAAGTTTTGGGTGGATTGTTATCATTGCAATATTCTTCCCATTTTTTTATTTTTAAAAGATTTAATCATTGGAAATGTCGCTTTTTGATACGCGCGCAAGCGCAAACATTGTGCCATCAGGACTTTTCCAAAAAGAAAGAACCGTGGACCCCTTTAATGTGCCTTTTTCCCGACTAGCAGCTTTCAGAAGGTTTGCTCGAGCCCTATTCCCGGCAGTGCTTCTTAATAAAGAAATGTTCTGTATTCTCGACACTATTCCTACCGCAAAGATTGTTTCTCCTTCCTCCCAGAATATTTCTCCGCTGATCGCGCGGGCGACCCATTCTGGCGCACCCTCCCGCGTTTTCGTTTTTTCTTGTTTCCGTACTTGCTCTGTCCGAGTAGTTAGCTTTGTTCCTTGCGCGTATGCTTCGCTGACCATTCCAGGGCCAACCGAAAGCGCAGAAACAAAAAGCAAAACGCTAGCCACTTGCTTGGCTTTGCCCTTGAACCTTTCTAAAACGCTTCGTTCTTGGGCGATGGCTTGCTCTGGTTTTAATTCCGCTTTCTCTACCACCGTCTCACGCATTTCTAATCCCCCTTCTTTAGGAAGTTCTAATGACATTTCCTCTTCTGATTTTATTTGTTCTGGGCTAGGCCCAGCTTCGAATGATTTCATACTCAAGAATGATTAAAATTTTTCTTTTCTTTTTTCAAAATCGCCAATTCGTTTTTGCCCCCAAAATTGAATACGAATTAGTCGCCGAGCGAAGCGAGGCGAACCTTCAAAACTCGCAATTTCCTCAATGGTGCGCGGGAGAGGATTTGAACCTCCACGCCTTACGGCACATGCACCTCAAGCATGCCTGGCTACCAAGTTACAGCACCCGCGCAAATTACAACTCATTATTTATGATCAATATTTATTTTCAAAGCTTTTTTAATCTTTTCAAATTTTCTTGAAAGATAAGTTATATTATTAGAATAATATATTTTTGGCAATAGTTTCAAGGAATCTGCCTTTGCATATCTTAAATAATACATATTTCCATTTTGCGTAATACGACCTCTTATTTTTATTAAATTATAAATTTGGCTATCAATCCACTTAATATGCAATTCACTAGCTGACATAAACACCGTGTAAAACATAAAACTTGATTTCCATCGCTCATCCCAATATGAATAAAATGTTCCGTCGCCATCAAAATGACCTCGCAAAAAATCAAAGAAATATTGGCGCGGTATTTTTAATTTAGAAATCACCTTTGATTTTCTAGGCATAAATCCTATCTTAATTAAGAATTTATAAAAACTTATGTCTCCAAATTGAATGCGTGGAGATTTTTTACCTGTAAAACCAGAAATTTTAAAACCTATCTTTACGTCAATTCCTAAACATTTTTTAAAATTATTAAGTTGCTCAATATCATTCGATGTAAAATCAAGATGTCTCCCGTCCGGAGATAAATTACCATCGGTGGTTAAAAGTCCTATGGCATAGGCAAAATCAGGCGACCACTTTATTTTTACTTTATTTTTTGGTTTTGGTCCTCTTTCCCCCATTTAATTATTATATATTATATCTCAAGCTTATAGCGTATACCAATATTATATTAAAATAAAACCTCTTTTTCAAGAGATTTTATTAATAGAAATACATCTTATTCCGTTTTTGCTTTTGCTAACTCTTTTGATTCTGTCGGCTCTATTACTGATTCTTCCGGAACTATCTCGGCCGGAGTCCCCACCACCTCTATTTTTCTCCCTGTTTTAAATCTAGTTTTTCCTTTTGTTTCGCGGACAAAATATAATTTACTCCTGCTCACTTTCGCTGATTTTACAATTTCAACATTAGCAACCAGTGGCGAATGCGCCGGGAACACTCTTTCAACGCCTATGCCCAGGGAAATTTTTCGCACAGTAAAAGTCGCGTCTGGTTTGTCGCCGTGTTTTTTAGCGATAACAAGGCCTTCAAAAATCTGAATTCTGTCTTTGTCACCGTCTTTTACTTTTTGGTGGACTTTTACGGTATCACCAACCTTAAAATTGAACTTTCCCAAATTCAATTGCTGAGTTTTATTGAAAATATCCAGTTTATTCATTCTTTATCTTTTTGGCAATTAGCGGTTAGCTATCGGCTATTAGCCAATCCTTATTTAAAATTTACAATTTAATCTACCAAATAATCATAATAAAATCAAGACTCCATTGGTCAAATGTCAATTGTCAAATGTTAATTGTTATTTTTGACTTTAATAATCTGCACCGGACAGACATCTTGCGCGTCAATATTACATTCGGGATCATCAAGCTCCAGCTCATAAGTCGTCTCATCCGCTCCTTTCTGCAATTTTGATCCTTTCAAATGAGAAAGTCCGTCTTCTTTCATTTCCCAATACTTCTCGCACACCGCCACGCAAGAACCGCAACCGATGCAACGATCCCTGAAATGCAAGATTTTATATTTAGCCACTTCAGCAGTTAACAGTTAACAGTTGATAGTTAACGGATTAGTTAACTGGGCTTTGTTAAATGTTATAAGTTAATTGTTAAATGTTGCGATAGCGTAACTCGCCACTATTGCCGCTGTCTCGCTACGAAGCACCAAATCGCCTAGCGATAATACATAAAAATTATTCTTTTTCGCAAGCTCGATTTCTTTCTTGCTAAATCCGCCTTCTGGGCCGACAAAAAGATTAAACTTTTTTATTCGCCGCGGCGAATAAAAGTGTTTTAAAAAATCGTATGATAACTTGTCGCAACACTGGTTTATCTCCTCATGTAAAATAAAATTCACTGAATCTTTTTCTGATATCGCCGCCATTATTGCATCATCGAAATTTTTCGCTTCGTCTATCATCGGTAATCGTGCCCGGCCGCATTGCTCGCTCGCCTCTTTTACTATTTTTTGCAATCTTTCATCATTTAAATTTAATTTTATTGAATGTTCCGCAAGTACCGGCATAAATCTTGAAACGCCAATTTCTGTGCATTTTTCAAAAATAAGCTCCACATTATCTTTTTTGAGTAAACTCTGGAAAAGAGTAATCTCAACATTTAGTTTCTTCCCCTCTTTTCTGTCATTTATCTGGACTATAATTTCTTTCTTGCCAATGTCCTTTATTGTCGCATCATATTCAAATCCGCTATTGTCCAACAAAATTATATTCTCGCCCAATTTCACCCTAAAAACAGAACTCAACTGATGCAAAATTCCCTCATCGTGAAGTGAAACTCTTTTTTTATCATCTATTGAAAAATCTATAAAAAATCTTCGATGCACAAAAATAATTCAGCCGTTCCAGCGGTTTAGCGAGCACAGCTTGTTTGACCGAAATAGCTTAACCGCTTGACTAGCTTAACCGCTATTCCACAATAACCTGCTCTACCGTCACCGCTCCGCGGGGATTATCGTTTTCATAGGTTTTAAGCGCTTCTACTTTATCAATCACATCCATACCCTCAATCACTTTTCCAAAGGCCGTATGCTTGCCGTCAAGCCACGGAGTTTCTTTGGCGGTAACAATAAAAAATTGGCTGCCATTTGTGTTCGGACCGGAATTCGCCATTGCAATAACTCCGCGAACTAATTTATGACTGTTAAATTCATCTTCAAATTTATAGCCGGGATCGCCCATACCGTCATTTGACCAATTATCATCTTTACTGTTTGGATCACCACCCTGAATCATAAAATCCTTAATAACACGATGAAACCTTGTGCCATTATAAAAACCTTCTTTTGATAACTTCACAAAATTCGCCACTGTTTTTGGCGCATCCTTTTCGAAAAGCTCAACTTTAATATCCCCTAAATTAGTCTTTAAAATAACAATTGACATTTTATTTATATTCTCGGGCTCTAATTGCGGCTGGCTGGCGACATCGACTCTATAAAAACCGAAGTACCAGACAACAAGCGCTAAAACCAAAACCCAAAATATCCAGATAAAAAATTTTGATTGCATAAATTCTATATTTTAAATCTTATTAATATGCTTTGCGAGCGAAAATGAGCGATTGAAATATTCCGAGAGAACCATAAAAATATTTTGTAATTCAAAATAATAATACTAAAAAAATAGTCTCTTTTCAATGGGAAACAAAATAGTCCGCCGTGGCGGACTATTTTGCAAAGTTTTTATTAAATTGATATTAGTTGGTTTTTGCGTTCAGTCTCCTCATTGCGGCTCTCGCTAAAGAACTCGTAATAAAGATAAACGCCATAATGCCCATTAAAACAACCCAACCTGCCAAAGATATTGAACCAAGACTGCCAAAGATGGATGCGGATAAATTTATGGAGTCAATAACGGTGCTTGAAGCCGAAGCCGAAATAATCGGTTGGGTATTGCCAACAAAATCTTGATAATTAACAATTATGATAGCTGTTAAAATATCATTTGTCTTAACTTTTAATCCGACTTTCACGCTGAATTTTCTTACTATTTCCTGATTTGCCGCAACAGAACCCAGATCAACAATCAAACTATTGTCAGTTTTATTAGAAACTGGAAAATCGGATTCAATAAGCTCAACGCCTTCGGGTAAACCGATAGAAAGTAAAATATTTTTTACCGCAAAATCATTAACATTTTTGATGATTATTGAGTAATTCAACACATCATCCGCTTTGACTTCATTTTCATCAACTGTAAATCTCAAGGAAATCGGTTTTTGTTTACTGATATATGTTGAAGCACTATTGGAATAAACATTCAAATTTTTCGCAGGAATATAAATTTGAGCTTGATTGGTGATAGTGCTATTTAATCCGCCCTGAACTTCTGCTACAAAAAACAAGATTGTTGTCTCGCCCGCTCTCAAGCGCAGAGTATTCCAAGCAACAATATTGCCGATAGAATCATAGCTCGCTCTTGGTGTTGATTCCAGATATTTTAAGGCGCTTGGAATTTGAGTACTAATCCTTAAATTAGACAGTGTCTGACTGCCGATATTCTTGATATTGATTATATATTTCAATTTATGGCCAATGTCGGAAAAATTTGAAATTTCGTTACCGTTTGGCAGGGTCAAATTTTCAATGGTCTCTGAAATTTCTACGACAGAAGCTTGAACCGAAGCCGCAACAACTGTTCCTGCGCTCTGATTTGCATTGTTTGTATTATTTGCAGGCTGACTTGTGATATTTAAAGCCGCTGCTCCAGTAACAAACATATTTGTCGCGCCACGAGTAATCCCGGCATAATTTTGAGCTACCGGCCTGAAATAATAAATAGTATTATCAGAAAGATTTAAAATTGGAATTGTTACCGGCACATAAGAAGCGCCACCGCCGATATTTTGCGAGTTGGTCGAATTAGCCAAAGATCCCGCAGATGTCCCGTATTCAAACCAAGCATTAGTTGAAGATCCGTTGGGATTAATCGTTCCGTTTAAATTAGCGGAGGTTCTTGTGATTGCAGTTGCAGAATTTGTAGTCACAAAAGGAGCTAGAGTGTTGGTTTGTGAAACCGCAGTAGCAAATGACAAGATATTGCCATAGGTCGTGCCTTGTGAATTTTGAGCGACTGCGCGGAAATAATAAGTGGTATTTGAAGAAAGATTGGAAATATTTGAAGAAACATTTGAAGTTGCGTTACCCGAGCCGATGCTTTGATTTGAAGACACATAAGGGAATGAATTACTGGAAGTTCCATACTCAAACCAAGCGGTGGTAAATGAATTATTCGGATTAACTAAAGAATTTAAAGTTGCGGAAGTTGTTAATATCGAATTGGCGGAAAGCGTAGTAACCGTCGGATTCAAATTAACTGTAGGCAAAATCGCAGTAGCAAATGACAAGATATTGCCATAGGTAGTGCCTTGTGAATTTTGAGCGACTGCGCGGAAATAATAAGTGGTATTTGAAGAAAGATTGGAAATATAATAAGATGTTGCATTGTTTGAAGCGTTAGAACCGATAACAAATTGGCTTGAGGTTGTATTGTTTAAAAGATTAGATGAAATCCCATATTCAAACCAAGTGGTTGTTGAAAAACCATTAGGATTAACTTGACCTCTTAAATCAGCAGAGTTCGTCAAGATGTTTGTCGCAAGATCGGTTACAACAATCGGAACTGACGCAAGATTGGATATGGAATTACCGCCCACCCTTGCTTTAAGCGTAATATAGCCCTGAGTATCCCATCCGCCTGCGATGTTGCCCAAATTCAATCCATTGAAAGATATAATCTCATCTCCGTTTTGACCAAACGGCAAAGCTTGGACCGTATTTGAATTTTGATTTGGATACCATTTCACTGAGCCAGAAATAAAATTAAGATTCTGAGATGAAGATAAATTTAAAGCAACGGAATCAAAAATTGCCGAAGCGTTATCTGCCCAGATATTAACAGATAATATATGTGTTGTTTGATAAGAACTGGAACTAGGAAAATTAATCCTAATTTTTGTGTTATCGGCAGTAACGCTTGAATTATTGTGATAATAAACAAGTAACGCAATCTCTTCGCCTGCATTAGCAGATACAGAAGAACCCCAATTTAAAGTGCCTCTGTCTCTGGTGGAATTTGCAATTCTTAAAGTTTCAAAATCCGAAGCATTGTTATTAAACTGAGTTGGAGCGGCCTTTATGGAAATCACCGGAATAGTCAAGCCAGCGATTATTGAAATGATTCCTAAAATTGAAAAGATTTTATTTAAAATATTTTTAATCATTTTTTTATTTTTATATTTTCTTATTTATTAATTATGATTTCTTAGAATTCATTCACTCAAAAAACTATATAATATCTGTAGGTTAATAAATTCTAAGAAATCCGGGCGAAAAGCGTTTTACGCTTCTCGCCCTTATTTTATTTCTTACGGCACCGGTGGCGGAACCACAGGACCAGTACCGCCCCCTCCGGGTACGGGAGGAGGACTTCCGGGACCGCCTCCTGCGCTGGATTGGGATGATTGACGATAAGCGCTACCGCCGGCATACCCAATTGATTCTGTCCCCCACACTTCTTTATCAAAAATTCCCGTGATGGACATAATAGCCCCGCCAACTATAAGCCACGAATTACGCGTGGCTATACCGGCAGTCAATGCCCCGCTACCAAGTCCAGTCGCCCAAGTACCTGCGCTAAAACATTTCGACGCTTGATCTTGATTCTGTTTGCCTTGTTTTGCCGATGCTAATGCAGGAGCAGGGAAGACAGGCACCAGATTCATGATATCCCGCCATCCCGCGGTAGCGAAGTGCTCAGCATACCGATTGCCTTTTTTTGCGACGATGGGAATGCCCGAAGGGATGCACCCTTCAACTTTCCGACCCCCTTTCATTGTCTCTACATAAAACGGTTTTTCCGTCGTATATAGTTCTTCCGTAAGAGGGTTAAAATACTTCTTGTCCAATTTCTTGCCAACCCCTGTTAAAAGCGGGAGTTGACTTTTGACGCAAAGCTCATGCCGCGGATCTTCTGGTGGCGTATTCACTGGCTCATAAAAAACATTATGAGTAGTGGCACAACCAGCTCCCATAGTAAGGAGGACTAACAATAAAAAACCTAAACCTCCTCTTTTTGCCATGTGACCCACCTCCTCTTTTTGTTTTATTTTCAGCGCTTTTGCGCCTTAACTACAAAGAACTGTTTTGCAGTATATACTACAATCTAAATTCTGTCAAGCCCCATATAATAACCTTGTGCCAGAACACAAAAAAACAGGCATCACCAAATAAATAAAGATGCCTGTTTTATTATATTTTCATCTATCCCAAGGTTGCTAGATCTCGCTCCCGATATTCGCGGAGCCGTGGCAAATCATGATCTTCCGCTATCATATAGGCTATTTGTTGAGCCCCAATAAAATGCGGCAAAATAACATAGTCCGCCCCCTCTTCATACAATATTTTCGCTTCCCATTCTTCATTCGCCGTCATCATAACCTTAGGCGGTTTTTTCAACTTTTCTTCTTTTATGCGCGTCAAAATTGAAATATTATCATTCAAATCCGGCACTGTTGAAATAATTAATTTTGCCTTGAGCATATTCGCATCGTCCTGTATTTCTTCATCGGACATATCGCCATAAATCACATTGTATCCTTTGATTTCGAGTTTCTTCGCCGTATCAGGATTGAAATCAATAATCTCGGTTTTATCCGCCGGCAGAACAGAAAGCAAATGTCCGCCTAGACGATGAGAGCCGATCAAGACAAAATGATCCGCCATGTCTTTATGCGCAAGTGGTCTTTCAATAGTAATTTTTCTCTCAAAAATCTTTAGAAATACAGAGAGATATTTATAAAGCCAATTACCGCCAAGAATCATATATGAAGATATCGTTATCGTTATAATGCCAACCAAGGTTATTATGGTTACCGATCGCTCATCAATATGACTGACATTTTTGCCAAGTTGCATCAACACAAAACTAAATTCTGAAATTTGCGCCATGCCAAGACCGACAAAAAATGCCGTCCTTTTTTTATAACCTAAAATTCCCATAATAACTAAAACAATAAGGGGGTTGCCAACCAATATAAATCCGGAAAACGCCAAAACCGGAATCCAGATACCCGCCAACGATTCACCGAGAACCAAAGTTGACCCCAAGGTAATAAAAAATACCACTATAAAAAGATCTCTTACCGGCCTGATGCGGGAATGAATTTGATAATGCTCGGAAGAATAAGACAAAGCGATGCCCGCCAAAAATCCTCCAATCTCCAAAGAAAGCCCAATAAATGACGAAGAAACAAAACTGGCAATCCCAAGAGCAAAAGCAATACTGGTTAAAAATAGGAGTTCTTGGGACCTCGCAATAAAGCCTATCAGTTTCGGGAGAATTTTTTTGCCAATAATAATTAAGACTACAGATAAAATTATTCCTTTTGCAAAGACTATTAATATGGGGGTAAAATTTAAAACATCTCCCTTGGCTCCGATTCCAGCCAAGAACATCAATGCAAAGAGAGCTATAAAATCCTGCACGAATAAAACACCGATGAGAATTTTGCCATATAAACTGCCCATATCCTTTTTCTCTGATAAGAGTTTTACAACTATAATCGTGCTGGAAAATGTTAATGCCAAAGCAATATATAAAGAGACCATGCTGGAAAATCCAATAGCAATAGACAAGAAATCCCCGATAATTGCAGTAAAAATAACCTGCCCCAATCCGATAATCACAGCCGACTTTCCAATCTGTTTCAATCCCGAAAGATTCATTTCAAGGCCAACCATAAATAAAAGCAAAGTGATGCCGATTTTTGACATTACCTCTAGAGTTTCCTTGCTATCAAAAGCCAAATATCCAAGAGGTCCTATGATAATCCCGGTTAAAATATAGGCCAAAATACCGCTTTGGCGGAAAAACATAGCAACAATGGCCAACGCGCTTGCGAGCACCAAAACGACGGAAATTTCCGAAAAAAGAGAGAAAATCATGAAGCATGAAACATGCAACATGAAACATGAAGTCCGCCGCGGCGGACTTCATGTTTCATGTTGAGTGAACATATTATATCACACATTATAAACTTTCTACTTTATAACTTTCAACTTATTTGCCTGTCCGCCGACAGGCATGACTTGCCGGCGAGCTGTCCGCACGCGCCTTGAATATCTTGCCCGAGACTCTTTCTGATAGTAGCGTTGAATCCATTGCTTTTTAAAAACTCCTGAAATTTTCTGGCTTGATTACGAGATGATGGCTTAAACGGGGACTCAATAATCCGCTGTGGCGGATTAAAAACAATCAAATTCATATGCAAAAGATGAGGATAACCGATACTCCTTAAATAATTAATCAATTCTCTGGCATTTTTCAAGTCATCATTTACTCCGTCAAGTAAAATATACTCAATAAATACTTTTCTTTTTGATTTTGAAAGATACTTTTTCAACTCCCCTGCCAAATCCTTGAGGTTATAAGATTTATTGATCGGCATCAAATCACTCCGCAATTTATCGTTGGCCGCGTGCAGTGATATTGCAAGGTTCACCTGCGGGAATTCTTTGGCAAACTTCTCAATGCCCGGCAATATACCGCATGTGGAAACCGAGATGCTTCTTTGTCCAATTCCAAATGCATCTTTATCAATCAAAATCTTTATACTTTCAAAAACATTTTCCAAATTGTTAAAAGGCTCTCCCATTCCCATATATACAACATTAGAAATTTTTCCAATGATTTTTTCTTTTCTCATATAACTTTTCCAAAATAAAACTTGCCCCCAAATTTCTTCCGCTGATAAATTCCTTATAAATCCACCAGCGCCAGTAGCGCAAAAAGCACATCGCATGGCGCATCCCGCTTGCGTTGAGACACATAAAGACCAATTGTTTTCTATCGCGCCTTCCATTAAAACCGTTTCAATTATCTTGTCATCAACCAAATACAAAATCGCTTTATACGCTTTTTTATCGCCAGAAACAAAAACCTCGGATTTTTTAAACGGCATTATTTTAAAATTTTTCTCCGATAAATCCCGCAAAATCTTTGGCAATACAGAAATCTCATCAAAAGAAATTATCCCATCTTGAAAAACCGCTTTCTTAATCTGTTTTAAGCGAAATGCCGGCTGACCCTCATCTTTTAAGAATTTTTCCAGCTTTTTAAAATCCATAATATTAATTTCAATGCAATTTATAATTTAACAATCACTTCCATTATTACCTCCTCACACTCTCTCGCGTTGTTTATTTTCATCAATTGCGCTCTCACTTCACTCGCCCCTTCAAATCCGCGACAATACCACGCCAAATGTTTTCGCATGTTTATAAACGGCCTTTCCGTAAAAATCATCTCATAATATTTTGCATGTTCTATCGCCACAGTTAATTTTTCTTTTGCACTCGTCTCTTTCCCGGAAAATATCCACGGATTACCCATTACCGCTCTGCCCACAAGCGCTCCATCTAAACCATACTTTAGCGCTTTTTCTTTTGCTTCGGTGATGTTTTTTATATCGCCGTTTCCTAAAATAGTTATTTTTGCATCGGTGTCGCGAATAATTTTCGCCATCTCTGCAATTGTTTCCCAATTAGCAACTCCAAAATACATTTGCTTGAGCGTTCTTCCGTGAATTGAGATATTAGCCAATCCCATTTCAGTTAAATGTTTTGCCCAATCTTTTGCTTGTTGTAATGAATTATTATCCACTCCAATTCTCGTCTTGACTGATACGGGAATCGTTTCGCGCTCCCCACCCAAGCGGAGCATACTATCCATAGCATATTCAACGATATTTTGGGGTAAACCAAAATCTTCAATTTTTTTTCCTTTAGCCCAATCAGAGATTCCTTGTTTGAGATTAATAACCACTTCTTTTGCTAATTTGGGGTTAGCGATTAAAGACGCGCCTCCTCCCTGCTTCATAATCGCTTTATCGGGACAACCCATATTAATATCAATGCCATCAAAACCGAGTTCGCATAAAAACGGCGCTATTTTATAAAAATTTTTGGGGTTTGCGCCAAAAATCTGAGCCACTATCGGCCTTTCATTTGCGCCATAAATCAATCCCTCTGTCAGCACTCGGGCTCCGGCGCAAATTCCGTCAACAGGAACAAATTCCGTAAAAATCACATCTGGTTTTGCATATTCGCAAATAATGCGCCTAAAGGCCGCGTCTGTAACGCCATCCATCGGCGCCATACCGATAATCGGTTTTTTCAGTTTTTGCCAAAAATTATCCATAATCTTAAAAAATAAAAGACTTACTCGGCGCTTTGCCTTTCAGTCTTTATTATATCCTTCTAAATTTCCAAACACCGGCACCCATAAACTGATTCTGCATTTTGTTTTTGGGCAGAAAACATTTTTACCGCCGTCATCCAGTTCTTTATCATTAAACTTGATAACAAACTCGTAATCACATACCGGACACTTCACATCTCTTATGGATTCAATATCGCCGACTAGATTAATTTCTCTGCCTAAAGTCTTTTTTATGGCACAAACCATCGCTCCTTCAATCGGCACCCAGATAAATTGCTTGCACCTTGAACAGGTTACATTCCTGCCCCTCAAACTTACATCTCTCATGGAAAGAGTGATCACAATCTCATTATCGCATAACGGGCACTTTCCAAACTTCGCAATCACACTCATATCCTCCTTCTTCCTATTATTTTAAAAAATTTTTCTTTCAATACAACAACACTTATTTCTAATATAGCAACAACCAAACCGACAAGTCAAATAAAGATTCCAACACAAAAACCGTCGTCCTACTTCACCCCGCCAAATTTATCATTCCTATCCAAATCTGCCGGACCTGGATTCGAACCAAGATAACCTGCTCCAGAGGCAAGTGTCCTACCATTAGACGATCCGGCAGATTTGGATGGGAATTTTTTAAAAGCATTGCCACCTTTCCAACTTTTAATATACTTTTCTCTTTAGCGCGCCGATAACATATTATCATGTTCTTCTATGTACACTAATATCAACGGGCATCTAAACTTCGTTAAACGCATATCGCCATTATTATGTCGAACTAATCTTTCTTGGGAATATAATTCTGTAATACCTATATAATATTTGACTTTTTGACTCTTTAAAATATATACAAAGCATTTCATAAATTTGGCTGGGCAAGTTAGACAATCTCCCAAATATTTTAAAAATTTACCTGAAGAAATACCAAAAAGCAATCCGCCCTTCCCCAGTTTTTATAAAAACTGGGGAAGGGCGGAAATTTACTAACAAGCTGACAACTGATTGATTAGCGAGCTAATTTTTTAAATGTTTCCTTATGGCTATGAGACTGCTGATTACTCCTATCCCCACCCCAATTGCAGAAATAATTCCGAAAAACTGAAAAAAGTTTTCTTTAAAATAATTATAAATATCCGCTTTAGGCAAAAATGCATTTATATACGGAGACGCAAAACTCAACACGGGATAAAATATTGCCACCGTCACAATTGAAGCAATCAAACCATACAGAAATCCTTCCGCTAAAAATGGCCCGCGAATAAACCAATTTGACGCTCCCACCAATTTCATAATAGAAATTTCCTCGCGCGCCGTGTATATAGCCACCCTAACGGTATTAAAAGACACCAAAAATGCCACCGTGGAAAACATAATTATTAATGCTAATCCAAGTTGGCGCGTTGTGCTAATAAATCTGGTCAGTCTGTTTATCATCGTCTGATTTTCGTAATAATTGATTTTATCAATCATATCTTTTGCCGATCCGGATTCAAGAAAAGAAACGATATTAGCAAAATTAGAAGGATCTTTCGCTTTAATGTTCACGCTGGATGGCAAGGGATTGTCATCCAGCTCGGATAGTGACTGTAAAAGCAAACTGTTATCTTTGTGCCTCTCCTTAAATTTAGAAAGCGCGTCTTCCTTGGAAATATATTCCACATTTTTCACTATTCCAAGATTATTTAATTCGCTTGTAACTTCAGATATTTTATCTTCAGTCGCATCCTTGGAAAAATAAACCGTTATATCAATTTTATTTTGCAATGTCTCAACCGCCACCCTCGTAGTGATTGATAATATCATCAAACTGGAAATTACAAGCAATGTCAAAACCATAATAGAAATCGTTGCTGTTGAAAGCCAGCCGTTCCTATAAAAATTTATTGCGCCATTTCTAAAAATTCGTTGAATTGATGCTAACATAATTTTTAATTTCTAATTTTTAAATATCGGGATATTGGAAATTATTTAAAAATTAGGAATTAGATATTAGAAATTCCTTTAATCCGCCGTGGTGGATTAAAGGATATAACGCCCATTTTCTTCGTCTCTTACAATCCTCCCTTTATCCATACTTATCACTCTTTTATTTAATGTATTTACAATCTCCCTGTTATGCGTCGCCAAAATAACAGTTGTGCCAAGTTCATTAATTTTAACCAATAATCTAATGACATCCCAGGTGTTCAGTGGATCCAAATTCCCTGTCGGCTCATCTGCTATTATTATATCAGGTCTTAATACTAAAGCGCGAGCGATGGAAGCGCGCTGACGCTCTCCGCCTGAAAGCTGATGTGGAAACACATTAAAATGATTTTTAAGGCCAACCAACTCCAATACTTGCGGCACCGTCTCGCTAATCTCTTCTCGGGATTTGCCGGCAACTTCCAGCGCAAAAGCGACATTCTCAAAAGTGGTTTTATTGGACAGTAATTTAAAATCTTGAAAAATAGAGCTGATTTTTCTCCTTAAAGACGGCAAATCGCGAGATTTTAGACTGTTTATTTCCACATCATCGAGCAACACTCTTCCTTCTGTTGGTAATTCCTCAACAGTCAATAATTTAAGCAATGTTGATTTCCCGGCGCCTGATTGGCCAACAATAGTCACGAATTCCCTGGAATTTATCTTTAAATTAACCTTTTCTAAGGCAACGATATTGGGATAAATTTTAGAAATGTTTTCAAATACAATCACTATAATTAGCTTCTAGTTGCTAGTTGATAGCTTCTAGTTAAAATGCAAAGAAAAAAATCTTTGATTTTTAGCTAGAACCTGAAATCTAGAACCTAGAACCTGTCCTTATCTCTGCCTCAATAAACTCATCCAGTTCTCCCTCTAAAACTTTTTCCACCTGAGAAGTTTCCACATTTGTTCTGTGATCTTTTACCATCTTATACGGATGAAGCACATATGATCTGATCTGATGCCCCCATTCAATTTCAACTTTTTTTCCTTTCAATTTTGATAATTCTTCAATGTGCTCTTTTTCCATTAATTGCGCAAGTTTAGAAATTAAGAGTTGCATCGCTTTTTCTTTATTTTGAAGCTGTGACCTCTCTTCTTGGCATGCAACAATAATCCCCGTTGGCTTATGATGGATGCGCACGGCTGTTTCTCTTTTATTTACATTCTGTCCGCCCGGACCGGATGACCTGAATGTCTCTTCTATTATATCATCGGGATTTATTTTTATCTCGTCTGATTTTTCAATTTCCGGCATCACATCAACAAAAGCAAATGAAGTGTGCCGAAGCTGAGCGGCAGAAAACGGAGATACGCGCACCAACCTATGCACGCCGTGTTCTTTTTTAAAATATCCATAAGCATACGCGCCCCCTATTTCTAATGTAATATTTTTTATCCCCCCTTCCTCTCCAAAGTGCTCATGCAGGGTTTTTACATCAAATCCCCTGATATTGGCAAAGCGGACATACATCCTTGAGATCATCGCCGCCCAATCCTGCGCATCACGCCCCCCCGCCCCGGCATACACCGAAAGCACAGCGTTATTTTTGTCATATTTTCCGGTAAAAAAAACTTTTATTTCTTCTTGCTTGAATCTCTTCTTTAAATTTTCAAATTTTTGCTCAACATCCTTCCGCCACACTTCCAAATCATGTTCAATAATATGCTTTTCTTCTTTTTCCATTTCTTTAATCTCTAAAACATCGACTGCCAAAGAATCTATTTCTTTTATAAAATCCCGCCAAATTTTAATCTCATTTTTTAAACCAGTCAGCTCTTGCGAAATTTTTGCGGCTTTCTGATGATCTTCCCAGAATAACGGATCTTGCGACAGTTTTTCCAACTCCGAAATCCTCTGTTCTTTTTTGGCAATATCAAAGACAGTCCATTACTTTCGTAATGGTCTCTTTTTGTTCTAATATATTTTTTTCTAATTCTTTTAACTCCATAAATCTTTACACAACAATTAACAACTAACATTTAACAATCAACTAAAATACAATATGCTTCATCAATTAGCTAATTCTATTTTGCGTTTTTTATTTTCCACTCTACGCTCTCTAATTATACCACATATTCTAATTTTTAATTCGCCTACTAGAAAAATACTATCGCTCTATTTTATCCCACTGGAGCCAGTGGCCGGAATCGAACCGGCGACCTCTGCTTTACGAAAGCATTGCTCTGCCGACTGAGCTACACTGGCACAACACAACTAAATATATCATCAATTTAAAAACTCTCAAGACAAAAAAGCCGCACGATGTAATCGCACGGCTCGTGCTGCTTGTACAATATTGCAGCTTAAAGAAATTTTTGGCTCTAGGCTAGATATCTAAAATAGAGCTAATTCTTTTATTATTTCTTCGACCGTCTTCTGACCGCAGTAAAGTACTCCTCCTTTATGTGCAATCATCTGCCTAAGCTCGGTGATTTGTTCAGGCGTGAGGCTTTTCACATCACAAAATCCACACCCCCTTTCATCGTTGCACCCACGACATTTAATCGCCATTTCTTCCTCCTTCTTTTTTATTATTACAACATAAGGGAGACCCTACCCTAGTAGCCCGTCAAAGAAAATGCCAGAACCCCCATCGCATATGCGATGGGAACGGCAACAACTAATGTTGCCACAACCCGAGGACTCAGTTTTCCCGAGTCCAAATCTGCATCAACCCGATCGAAAAAACCGGGGGCGGCAGGATTATTCATAATCCTGCCGTAAAGTCCTAACTTCTTCCTCTTCATACGATATTCCTCCTTAGTTTTTTATTTTCAAATTCCTTCTCTGAGACTATGAAATGAAAATCATTTCATAGTCTCAGAAAGAAACCTAACTCGCAATTTTTAATCGCAAGTTAGGCATTAAACTAAAATCCAAAGAAACCCGGTCCGGAGTCTTTTATCAACCACCATACCAATGCTATTATTGCTATTCCCGTCATTATTGCTACCACTATTACTGCTGCCATCCACATCTTCATCCTCCTTCCCCGATTTTACCCTCGATGGTAGGGGTTTGATTTTTGTTTTAATTGTTTTTTGTTTTAAAGAACCTCTTTATTGATTAGTAATATTGATTAGTAATATTGTATACTATTTTATAAATTCTGTCAATAGCAAAATTTAAAACAAGTTGACTCCTTCCCCTATTTTAAGGTAGTATCTGTATATTAAATTATTATTAGAATTAAACGAAGTTAGGCATAAATTCATGATTTTCAATCAAAAAACAGGAATAACTGCCCAATTAAACACAAATGGAAGGATTTGCACTCTTACTTGTGGCTTTTTTGGCGTTAGCAATCGGCTCAATCTTGGGCTATCTTGCGCGCCGAACAATAGCCAAGGCTCAACTTGGATCAATAGAGGCGAAGATAGAAAAACTACTGGCCGACGCCAGAGCTGAATCTCAAAATATAATTCTTGCGGCCAGAGAAAAGGCGGCAAAAGCGGTTGAAGAATCCAAAAAAGAAGAAAAAGAACGCGTCTTGCAATTCGCAAGAAACGAAGAAAAACTGCTCAAGCGAGAAGAAATGGTTGACCGCCATATTTTCGAATATGAGAAAAAAGAAGAAGAATTAAAGCAAAAGGTGGAAAAAATCCACACTCTAAAAACCGAGGTTGAAAAAATAAAAGATTCGGAAATAGAAAAACTTCAAAATATCGCCTCTTTAACAAAAGACCAGGCTAGCGAGCAACTATTTAAACTTGTTGAAGACCAGCATAAAGAAGACCTTTGGAGCCGCATCAAAAAATTGGAAAAAGAAGGTCTTGCGGAGCTGGAGAAAAAAGCCCGCGATCTTTTGCTCATCGCCCTACAAAGATATTCCGGATCTCAAGTATCAGAAACTTCAACCACTTCCGTTCCTCTGCCGTCTGAAGATATAAAGGGCAGGATTATCGGCAAAGAAGGACGCAACATTAAAACTCTGGAAAAAATGACCGGCGTAGAATTTATTATTGATGAAACTCCGGACGCCATCACCCTGTCTTGTTTTGACCCTGTCCGCAGACAAGTGGCAAAATTAACACTGGAAAAACTATTGGCTGATGGAAGGATTCAACCGGCCCGCATTGAAGAGCTTTATGAAAAAGCTAAAGAAGAAATCGGCCAAAAAATATACGAAGCTGGAGAAGCGGCAATATACGAGCTTGGTATTGTCGGCATGGACCAGAAATTAATTAGTCTGCTTGGTCGCTTACAATATCGCACAAGTTATGGACAAAATGTACTGCAACACTCTGTTGAAGCCGCGCATATCGCCGGCATTTTAGCAGAAGAACTTAAAGCCGATGTAAAAACCGCAAAAATGGGCGCGCTTTTTCATGATATTGGCAAAGCGGTGGACCACGAGATTGAGGGTTCCCATGTTGAAATCGGCAGAAAAATCCTTCAAAAATTTAACGTTTCCGAAGCCATCATTAAAGCGATGCAATCGCACCACGAAGATTATCCCTATGAGACACTGGAGTCAGTTATTGTCCAGGTCGCAGAATCAATGTCTGCCGCCCGCCCAGGAGCTCGCAAGGGCACGCTGGAAAATTACATCAAACGCCTCGAGGATCTCGAAAAAATCGCCACTTCTTTTGAGGGCGTGGAAAAAGCTTATGCTATTTCCGCCGGCCGCGAAGTTAGGATATTTGTAACGCCGGAAAAGATTGACGATATAAAAGCCAGAGAACTCGCTCGCGAAATCGCCAATCGCATTTCCAGCGAACTCCAATTCCCCGGAGAAATAAAAGTTAACGTCATCAGAGAACTGCGAACAATAGAATTTGCAAAATAAACAATTAACAGTTAACAATTAATAGTTAACAAAATAGTTAAAAGTCAGTTGTTAACAGTTAATAGTTGAAAATGATCAAAATCATTTTCTTTGGCGACATATTCGGCAAACCCGGACGAAATGCCATTAAAAAAATATTGCCGGAATTAAAAGAGAAATATCGGCCCGATTTAATTATTGCTAATGCCGAGAATCTGTCTCACGGAAGTGGCGTCACTGTTTCAACCATCGCCGAGATGCGCGAAGCCGGTATTGATGTTTTTACCAGTGGTAATCATGTTTTTAATAAACAGGAAGAAGCGCAAAAAATATTAAACGAACCTGATTCCCCTCTTCTAAGACCGGCTAATTATCCCAGCGAAGACCCCGGAAAAGGCGCGAAATTAATAAGAATTAAAGATGTGAATATACTCGTCTTTAATCTTTTGGGCCGGGTTTTTATGAAAGAAGATGTCGAAGACCCGTTTACAACCGCGCAAAATATCATTGATTACCATAAAAAAGATGTCAATATATTCATTTTGGATTTTCATGCCGAAGCAACGTCGGAAAAAGTCGCTTTAATGTATTATCTGGACGGAAAAATTTCCGCGCTTATCGGCACTCATACGCATATACCTACAGCAGACAATAAAATAACCAAAAAAGGCACGGCTTATATCACGGATATTGGCATGGTCGGACCAACCGATTCGGTAATCGGACTCAAAAAAGAACCCGTAATAGAACAATATCTGACTCAAATAAAACAAAAGATGGAGGTGCCGGAAAACGGCGACCTGGAAATTAATGCAATTTACCTTGAGATAGACGAAAATACCGGCAAAGCGTTAAAGCTGGAAAAAATCCGCAAACTGGTTGCATAGTAAAGCCATTTTCTGATATAATTGAAAATATAAAAATAAGGAAAGGTCGTTTAAAAAACTAGTTTATAGTTTGCAGTTTATAGTTTGCAGTTAAATCAACTAAAAACTAACAACTAAAAACTAACAACTAATTCAATGAATAAAGATCAATTAGTAGAAGCAGTGCTCAATAAAATCGGGGCATCAGAATATTCAAAAAAACATGCCCAGGATGCCGTAGAAGCAGTTTTTGATACAATTACCGGCGCTTTATCAAAAGGCGATGAAGTGGCTGTTGCTGGTTTTGGAGCTTTTAAGACTTCCAAAAGAGCAGCTAGACAAGGCGTTAACCCAAGGACGGGTGAAAAGATATCTATTGCCGCAACTACAGTTCCTAAATTCAAAGCCGGCAAAGCTTTAAAAGAGGCTGTTAAGTAAAAATTCAGAGCTCTGAATTTTAAAATATAAAAAGCCCGCCATCTGGCGGGCTTTTTATATTGGCTAATTACTAATCGCTAACTGCTATTTCATTATCTCTTTCCTCATCACCTCATACTGCTCTTTGGAAATATCTCCTTTTGCATAACGCAATTTCAATATATCTTCCGGCATTTCTCGTTTTCCCAGGATCCATAATTCGCCTCTAAAAAATTTCATATAAAGCCATTTGACCAAAGCAATGATGGCTACAATAACAATCGCCCAGAATATAACCCAAAAAATAACAGCTAGAATCATCGTCAAAATCCCCAAGCCGCCTCCCATACCGTCCCAAGTCATCATGCTATAATTGCGATTTCCGAAATCACTCATCATTCCTCCGCCCATATAAGCAAAAGAAAAGTTTATGGACATAATTAAAGTAAGAATAATCACTGCTATAAAATATTTTTTCATTTTTAAAATTTTTGACTTTTGATTTTTAATCCGCCGTAGCGGATTAAAAATCAAATGTCAAATGTTATTTTCGAGCGACCTTTAAAATTACCTAAATATCAATTTTTGTAGCCATCTATCTTTAGAATTTCTTCCGCAAATTGCCTATAAGCTTTTGCGCCATGGCTATAGGGATCGTGCTGAAGGATAGTCTTAGAAAAACTAGGAGCTTCTGCCAAATAAACATTGCGCGGTATAATCGCTTCAAATACATACCCGGGGAAATTACGGCGCATCTCTTTGACGATTTCCCTTGAAAGACGATTCCTTCTGTCAAACATAGTAAGCAACGCGCCCTTTATCTGAATATGCGCGCCTAAATGATTTTTTAAAAGATTAATGGTTTCGAGCAACTGCCCCAAACCCTCAAGAGCATAATACTCGCATTGCACGGGAATTATCACCTCATCAGACGCCATAAGAGCATTAACGGTAAGAATTCCCAAACTTGGCGGACAATCAATTAAAATATAATCATAATTCTGTTTTTCCGCTTCTAAAGCTTTTTTTAATTTCAAATCGCGATCTTCAAAATGAACAAGTTCCACTGTAGCGCCAGCCAAATCTTGATTAGCCGGTATTATATCCATACCCGCAAGTTCGGTATTTTTTATTGCTTTTGTGGCAGGCAAATTTCCCATTATAACAAGATAAGATGTCTCTTGAATCTCGCGTGGCTTCAAACCAAGACCACTTGTCGTGTTGCCCTGAGAATCCAAATCCACAAGTAAAACTTTTCTGCCAAGCGCCGATAAATACGCTCCGGCATTTATCACTGAGGTGCTTTTTCCCACTCCGCCTTTCTGATTGCAAAAACTGATGATTTTTCCCATACCCATATAATGCCTTTATACCCCAAATTGATAAAAAATACAAGAAAAAAACTCGCCGCTTTGCGGCGAGTTTTAAATCTTTTTTATGAAAACTTTTTTAAATCCCGATGTCTTAATCTATCCTAGATCAATTTTTTGAGGACATTCACTGTATTTCACTAATCGTTCCAATTCCTCTCTTTCCTCTCTCTTGATTCTTCTGCGTCTTGCTCTCAACTTAGAACGCATAAATATGAAAACTCCCCCTCCCAGCGCGCCCATCAGCAAACTAAGTATCGCAATGATAATTAATAAATTGCTCTTTATATCCATGTCAATGTCCTCCTATTGTCAGTAAAACATTATTAAAGCTTTTCCCCTCTGTCTTTATAATATGACTGGGATTGGCAAGTATAATCTTTTTGTCATAAATATGCAACAAAGCAAACGCCATGCCAAAATCAAAAATCGACCCCTGCGAATTTCCACTCCACCAAATATGCACTTCTCTTGAATTCAATATGGCATTAAAATTATCTTTGCAAATCCTCAATCCAATATCATCCGCTTGATTCGTATCCTTAAGCGGCCAGTAGATTTTTAATCTGCGCCCCTCAAGACTGGAAATATACTTTTTAATATCTTCTCTTTCCTCTTCGGTAATATCTCTAACCGGACATATCAAAAAAACATCATGCAAAAATTTTCTCTTAGCATTCATCTGTTACTCCTCCCCTATTTTCGCTTTTTTAAATAACAACATCATCCCAATCAACTGGCGGGGGCTGTAGGAATCGCCTCTCCTTTTAGTCGAGACGCACTATTTTTAATTCAATCGTTTCACTCTTGAGAAAAATAGGCGCCTACAGTTCAATTCCTACCAATATCCTACCAAATACAAAAACATAGAGCAAAGCCATCTAATAAATAGAACCAAAATGATTTTGTCCTATGTTCTGGCGGGGGCTGTAGGAATCGAACCCACAACAGCGGTTTTGGAGACCGCAGTTATACCATTTAACTAAACCCCCAAAACCGCGCGCTTTAGCGCGCGGAATTTTCAATATCTAATCCGCCAACTGGCAAACCAACTTTCAAACGAAATCCAATCAATTATTTTTTCCCCTCTTTGTGCGCTGTGTGTTTTCTGCACTTTTTGCAATATTTGGAAAATTCCAATTTATTTTGAACAGCTTTTTTATTTCTAGTTGTCCAATAATTAATTTCCTTGCACACGGGACATTGCATTTTAGCAATATGCGGTTGTGGCATTTATTTCAAACTCATAACTTATAACTTATAACAAATTTATTAGTTATGGGTTATTAGTTATGGGTTATTATTTATTTATTAAGCCGATGGCCAGAATTGAACTGGCGACCTACTCCTTCATTTACACCTTTGTTTTTAAAATATGCATATCAAAGGATTAGACTGTATCTTTCCGCCTGAAGCGGACCCTTGTCAGTCGTTCGGGCGCGTTATTTCACGCCACGGTCTGAACCATGCATTAGGTCTTTAACCGTTATTCGGGATTCACTGTAAAATTACTTTTACGGTGGGCAGAAAATAATAACTCTACCATGGAGTTGCTCTACCCCTGAGCTACATCGGCAATATGTTAACTAATAAATTTCTCAATTTAACATTACAATAATAAACTGTCATTACGCCATATTTACTTTTTTTCTTATATATCCCAAGCGCTCCTGTCCTTGTAATCATCGGTTTATATATCTGCTCTTTCTTAATCCCAAGTTCTTTTATCCAAAAATTCCGTGCTTCATTTATATCAATATCTGAAAAAATATGCAAATGAAATTTCATATCTTCCTTCTTAATATTAAAAAACTTTATTAAAAAATCAATAAATATTTTCAACAATTTTGAATCCGAATTACCCAACCTTACCGTATTTTTATTCGCCTTATTCCCCTCTCCCCAATACAATCCCACCCCCATCCCAAACAATTTTGCTTCTTCTAAATTTTTTGGCGGGACAAACTTAAAGGGATCGCCGTTTGGATTATTTTTAATATAAATAGCTTCACTGATAGTTCTTTTGATAATTTTATAATGCTGCAGCCAATAATTAACTTTATTATTTGAACATTTTAAAATCTTTGCAATTTCCGGAACCGACTTACGCCCTACAATATAATATTTGTTTAATAATTTGACCTGTATTCCTTTTCTCATATAGATATTATAATCATTTTTTATATTTTGGTCAAACTATTTCTATTTAAATAACTACTTACACAAAAAACTTAACGTTTTTAAATAGTCCCAAACACACCACCATTAACCACATAAAAGATAAGCAGAGGCTATACAGATAACAATCTCAAATTTTTCTAAATAGCAAATCCTGCGCAATCAAATCCAATTAGCGCGCGCTAAAAACCAAGTAATAACAGTGGCCATTAATAATCCCATAATAATTACTAAAGATCGAGGACCACCTGTCGCCAATACAAAAACACCACTCAAAAAAATCCCAATGGAAATCCTGCTATAAACCAAAACAAAAATCGTTTAAGTGTTACCGAACGAGGTGCTAAATTCTGAGGTATAGTACTTACAATCAATTCATTTTGATCTAGATCTACAAGATTTATCAATAAACGACGAACCAACCAAACAATAGGCAACCCAATCATAAATCCATACACTAGCATTATTACCATATTGAATCCCCCCTTAAAATCATCCCCTGCTACCACCACAAGAAGAGCAAATAACATCACTAATAAAAATGCACTTGCCAACAAAACCGCTCGCACTCCATAATAACGGTACCACTGCATAAAATTAAGTGTATATACAAAATCACGATATATAATACTCACAATAAAATAGCTAAATAATCCTACAAAAATTGTATAAAAATAGAAATTTTCCAAAAAATTCTCTAAGTAACTCATTGTTTCTATTGATCAGATTATAATTATTAACCTGTTGTGTCTTGGTGCGGAGAGCAGGATTTGAACCTGCGAAGCCCGAAGGGCGACAGATTTACAGTCTGTTGCGATTGACCACTCCGCCATCTCCGCATTCTTAACTTATAACCATCAACACTTAACCATTAACAAATAAAATTGGCGATATTACAATGGGGAATAATTGTAACAGGTTAACTGTTAACGCATGGAGCCACCCGTCGGATTCGAACCGACGACCCACAGTTTACAAAACTGTTGCTCTGCCAACTGAGCTAGGGTGGCTTGCATTATATAATTTATATACAAAATATCAATGTTTGTCTACTATATTTATGTATTTGCTACAATAAATAATCCGTCCCTCTATGCAATGGAACGGATTATTTATTGTGCTATTTTCAATGTCTTTGCTAAATTTTTGTTTCTCTATTTTCTGCATTATCTTCACCATCGCAAGTCACAAACGAAGCAATTTGATTATCAGTATCTATTTCATCAATATCTGGCGCCCCATATTTATCGTGATGAAGTTTTTTATTTAAAAATTCTGTCCAAATATGCGCTTTATTATGAATTTTTAAAGATACTATCTTGAGTCGCATCAATCTCTTATTGGAGCTCATTAGAAAACCAATTCTGATCTTGTCCAATTGAGAGGGGAATTCATTCCTTTTTCTATCTAAGAAATTAATAAATGTTTCTTTATATTCCAATGATTCTTCGGGCAACGCCATTACAATAGGCATTTTTCTGGCAATCAGAAAAATTATACCCGCGAAGCTCGATATAAATGAAACCCATAATATCAATTCTACGATCATTGATAATAATTTTATTGATTATGCTTGATAATTATAATTCCGCTTATAATTCATATCTCGTAAATCTCGCAACTTCTATATTCTCCCCTATTTTTGCTATATATTCAGTAATTAATTCTCTGGTGGTTTGATTGGGATTCTTAACAAACGGCTGCTCAAATAAACAAATTTCAGAAAATCTTTTCTTCATTTTACCATCAACCATTTCCTCCTTAATATTAGCAGGTTTATTAATATCTGCAACTTGAGCCATAAAAATATTTCTCTCTTCATCTAATATTTCCTGCGGGATATCTTCCGGCTTTAGATATTTTGGAGACATAGCCGCAATGTGCATCGCAAGCTCATGAGTTAAATTTATAAAATCAGAATTCTTCGCCACAAAATCAGTCTCGCATCGAAGTTCAATCAATACGCCGATTCTTTTATTGGGATGAATATAGGAATCTATAATCCCCGCACTAGTCGCCCTTACTCCCTTTTTCTCGGCAATAATCCGTCCCCTCTTTTTCAAAATATCTATCGCCTCTTTTTCATCGCCATTTGATTCTTCAAGAGCTTTCTTGCAATCAAGTATTGAAGATCCTGTTTTTACTCTTAGATTCTGTATTTGTTCAATGGAAATTGCCATGCCATAAATCATAAAGCATGAAATATGAAGTCAGCCGTGGCTGATTCCATATTTCATGCTTCGTGTTGCGTGATTGTATTTTGTATTATTGAGTAATAGCCTCTGCTACTTTTTCTTGAGTAACAGCTTCGGTAATTTTTTCCAGAATAAATTTAATAGACTCTATTGATTCAGAATTCGCGGGTATGGGATAAGTCACTCTTGTCGGATCAGAATCGGTATTTACAATAGCGATGATGGGGACTTTGGTTTTAATCGCTTCATTGATTGTCCACTTGTGGGCAGCGGCATCAACAACGAAAATAGCATCTGGCAATTTTTTTAAATTTTTAATGCCATTAAAATTATGGAATAATTCCGCTAATTCTTTTTCAAATTGAAGCTGCTCTTTCTTGGTATATTTTGTCAAATCACCGGAATTCTTTCTTTTTTCAAGATCCAAAAAATACTCGATCCTCTTTAAAATTGTATTGATATTAGTCAATGTGCCGCCAAGCCATCTTTCTTCCACGTAAGGCATATCGCATTTAATAGCAGCCTCTTTGATTAAGAGTTTTGCCGGCATTTTCGTGGCAACAAATAAAATCGTGCCTTTATTTTTTGCGATTGTTTTTATATATTCCAGAGATTCGTTTAATTTAGCAATGGTTTTTTCGAGATTGATGATCTGCAAATTATGACGAGTGCCAAAGATAAAATTCTTCATCTTGGGATGGCTTTTTGATTTCATTTTTCCGATATAAACTCCCCTCTTTATCATCTCGTTGATGATTGCCGGAGAAATATCTGATGAAATATTTTCTTTTATTTGGGTATCGTTTGCCATACTACATAAACTACATAAAGCTTGAAACTTGAAACATAAAACATTTGCAAAGATTCAAGATATGAGATTTAAGTTTTAAAATATAAGTTATTAGTTAAATAATTATACATAAAAATTAAAACATTGCAATAGTTCCAATCGTTTGATACCATGCTGTTAAATACGGATAAAAACAGTTCTTTCAAAAGGGAGGTGAGGGATAAATGCCGACAGACAATTATGACTGCAAATTATGCAAGTTGCCTTTTCGCTTTATTTGTTCATCCAAATTCTGCCTTGATGAGTGGGTATTTAAAATATCCGGCGTTACCCCGCACAATAAAGAACTTCGCGACAACATAGATTGGTTCTATCTAGCGCTCTGGATAACCAGCATTGGATATCAGGCCTTGTTACTTTTGTGTTTTTTTATCTATCCTGATTTGATTTTTACGATAAAATTACACAACGAATTTGAAATATCATTCTCAAAAATTCTTAATTTACTGGCTGGATCATATATCACCGCGGTTGGCGGATATGGAATATTCAACGTCATTCATCGCCATAATCTCCGCCCGAAGAATGATCAACGTTATCGCAACATCAAGGTTTCGGATGAAAAAAGAAAAAGACGCAATGGTCACAGATTTATTATTTATTGGTGGCTAAATTTCCTAATAATGTTTCTCGCAATAATATTCTGGGACTTTAAAGGGGGGATTTTGAATGGCAGAGAAGGACCAGAAACAACATCACTCGTAATCGCCATTGACTGCTTGGTCCTGGCGATAGGACTTAGATATGCAAAGGAAAGGTGGAAATAATCGGATATAAAAAGCCTCCTCCATCAACTGATGGAAGAGGCTTTACTTTTTTATATTTATATTATATATTTTATTCATTAAAATTACCGAATCAAAACATATGAAACAAGATATCCATCCGAAATATTACGAGAAAGCAAAAGCAATATGCGCTTGCGGCAATAAATTTGAAATTGGATCAACAAAACCGGAAATTCATATTGAAATTTGCGGCGCTTGCCATCCTTTTTATACTGGCAAAGAAAAAATGATTGATACCGCCGGACGCGTGGAAAAATTCAAGAAAAGAATGGAGAAAAAGAAAAAATAAACTTCAATATGAATGGCGCGTTGGAGAAAATAAAATCGGAATATCAGGAATTAACAAAAAAGCTCAGCGACCCTGAGCTTTTTTCAGATTTAAAAAAATCGCAGGAAATATTGAAAAAACATTCAGAGCTCAAGAAAATTATTGAACTAGACGAACAAATAAACAATAACTCCAAAACAATAAAAGAAAATGAGGACTTGTTGGCATCAGAAAGAGACGAGGAAATTTTAAAAATGGTAAATGAAGAAATAAATAACCTAAAAAATAAAAAAGATAATCTGGAAAAGGAATTAAAAAATATCCTTCATCCTGACGAAACAAGCAAATATAAAAATATTATCGTAGAAATCCGCGCGGGCACAGGCGGAAACGAAGCAGCGCTCTTTGCCAATAATTTATTCAAAATGTATTCGAAATACGCCCAATCAAAGGGTTGGGATGCCACAATTATTGATTCCAGCCAAACTGATATCGGTGGATTTAAAGAAGTGATTTTTGAAATATCCGGCAGAGGCGCTTACTCGGATCTACAATACGAAAGCGGAGTCCATAGAGTGCAACGAGTTCCGGGAACAGAAAAATCTGGCCGCATCCACACCTCTACTGCATCTGTCGCAATATTGCCGGAAGTCGAAGAAGAAGATGTTACCATAAAAAATGATGATATTTTAATGGAAACATATCGCGCCGGCGGGCCCGGGGGGCAAAATGTCAATAAAGTGGAAACAGCTGTGCGTCTAATTCATAAACCAACCGGCATTATTGTCGCTTGCCAGGTAGAGCGGTCGCAGGCTAGAAACCGAGAAAGGGCGATGAAGATATTGCAATCAAAAATAACTCAAGAGCAAAAAGAAAAACAGGCAATGGAGCAAGGCCAGCTCCGTAAAAGCCAAATCGGAACAGCCGACAGATCAGAAAAGATTCGCACCTATAACTTCCCACAAGACAGAGTCACTGATCATCGCATTAAAGAAAGTTGGCACGGATTGGATAAAATAATGGCCGGAGAATTATCAGTTATGATCCAATCTCTTAAGGAAAAAATGCTGATTTTATCCATTAGCGAAACGAGTAATTAAAAACGGATACCCAGCACATAATCTTATATTCTCTCTTCTTGCAATTTATGGGATTATTAAAATAATAAAATAAAGATTTTTTAAATTAACGAACCAAGCGTAAAATTATGTACTGGGTAAGGTTTTGCAACAAAAAATTATTCTCCCGATGGCTCGAATTTTTTGGACAAAGCCCTTAAAAGTATTTCTCGCAATTTGATTCTATATCTATGTTTTGTTCGCCTTTTTTGACGGCATCAATATAATCCTGATAACAAAATGACGCTTCGCGCACTCTGGTCGCATAATTTTGCCCGGGAGCCCTCTGCCACCGGGAACCGGCATAATACATAGCCGCCGCTTTTCTCTCGCCTTCTCTATTTTGAGAACCGGCTCCATTATCGGAAAGTTTTACCGCTGAACCGGTGAAGCCATCCAAAATATTCCACGGAGACGCAGGGTTATTGCCTGACAGCAAAGAGATTTTTGATTCATATCCTTGCCAGGTTGCGGGCATAAATTGCGCAATGCCCATCGCTCCGCCACAACCAACGCTAGTGAGAGCTTTAGATACCGGCACATTGTCGGGATTCAACATCAATTTACCGGTAATCTCAAAAAATGCGTTCTTTTGCATTTCAGCCGCGCTTTTTTTACCAAGCCGAATATAACAATCATAAAGATCGGTTTTCCAATTGCCGGTCCCGAGATTGCTATTAAGCCGCGACTCCACCCATATAAGTCCCAAAAGAAACGCCGGCCTAATGCCGGTTTTTTGTGCGGCAAACTCTGCATACTCTATCGCCTTTTCAATGGTGATTTTGCCGACGCCCAAAGCATTGGACAATCCAAAAAGCCGACTCTGTATTTCAATAATTTTTTTCTTGTTTTTTACTACTAATTCCTGAAATTTCTTTTCTTGCCCTTTTGTCTGGGAAACTAAATTTTTCTTTTCTTTTTGCTTTTGGGCCAATGAAAGATTTTGCGACTCAAGAATTGATTTTAAATATATTGACTCTTTCTGATCCTCCTTGAACATTTCAATCTGCACTTCAAGATCATTCTTAATCCCGCGGATATCCCCTAAAATTCTTTGAGTTTCGTTTTGTAAATTTTCCATCGCAGTAGCATTTGCGAAAAAATCGGAAAAATTGCCGTAGTTAAGCATCATTTCCAAAACGCCAATTTTATCATATTCATTTATTTTACTTAAATGTTCGGCAAGTTTTATTTTTTCGAGTAGCGCTTTTTTTTCTAAATCGCTAATTTCCTTATTTCTACTTTGAATATCAATCCTTAATTGCTCAATATACAATTTTGTTTTTTTTAGCTCCAACCCATATTTTTTAACTTCCTGTTCGATGATAGAGAGTTCGCGATTTAACGTCTTCTGTTCTTTCTTTTTTTCTTCAATCTTATCTTCGTATTGTTTGATTTCATTTTTGCATTCTTCAATACGTCGCAATGATTCATCGCGATATGCCTCCTGATTTTCTATTTTTTCTTCTTGGGGTATATCTTCGCATTGAGCCGATATTGACTGGGGGGAATAAAGAAAAATCGCCAAACCGCTTATCATGGTCGCTGTCAAAACAAAAGAAAATGTGAATTTATTCTTGTCCATAATTTTAAATCTTAATATAATTATAACAAAACCCCCGCGCTTTTTATAGCGCGGGGGGTTTTAAGGATTAACCTTGGTAATTTCTAAGGTCGAATTTTGTTGGTTTCTATTTTTGGTTTCTATTTACCGTTACTTTGCCTCTTCTTCAATTACCTTATTTTCTGCCTCTGCTTCCCTCTCTTTCTTTTTCTCTTCGGTTTCCACCTTGACCGCTTCAATATCAATCTTCACTTCACCTTCAAGAGCTTTGATTTCTTCTTCTGTGCGCGGCGGCTTAACCAAGGTGACTATCTCTGAACTATCGCTTAAAACCTTGATACCCGCGGATAATTTCAAATCTTTAATGTAAATATAATCGTTAAAAGTATTAATGGCGGAAATATCCACTTCGATTTGATGGGGCAAATCCTTTGGTAGCGCTTCAATCTCAATTTCATGAAGATTTTTAATTAAAATACCGTTTAATACTTTAACAGCATTTGATTCGCCAATAAATACAAGGGGAATTTTCGCGGTAATTTTTTCATCCATTTTAACAACATAAAAATCGGCGTGACGCAATTGATCGGAAACCGGATCAAAATCAACCTCATGAATAAGCACTGGCTTTAACTCCGCTTTCCCGTCTCTTTCAATATTTAAATTTATAATTGTTGATTCCCCCGCCTGTTTATATATTTTTGCGAATTCTTTCAGATCAAGCGAAAGGGCTGTTGCCTCTGATCCATGACCGTAAAGCACAGCCGGAATAACACCATTTTTTTTCAAGGCTTTAGTTTGTTTTCCGAATTTATCCCTAATTTTTGCTGAAATTTGAAGTTCTAACATATTTCATGAAGCTTGAAACTTGAATCATAAAACATTTATAAAGATTCAAGTTATAAGATTTAAGTTTCAGGATATGAGATATTATACGCATTTTTCAAAAAAGGTCAATCCCGTATATCAACTTTCAGTCTCAATATCACACATATTAACACTTACCCAAAATTAGTTTAATAATCTTTATTTCCAATAAATTCCTGTCTTTGTTCGCTGCAGCGAATACTCTGAAAGTTGTATTGCGATATCAAACAAAAAAGGGCTGATTTTCCAGCCCTTTTATTTTAAACCATAAGCTCAACTTTTAATAAAAAATTGCTTTCCTTTATTTTTTCTTGTTGTTTTCCTGTAAAAATTCGTATTTTATCCCACAACTTCCACAATAATAACCGCCGTGGATATCTTTGTATTGTCTTTTACTGCCAGGACCATAAATCGGTGACCCGGCTTCAGGATTATATACTGTCACAGTTTTTGCAACGATCGCGCCACCACAAATACGGCATTCTGAATTAGTCTTTTCTACGCGTGAACTGACAGACATAACATACCTCCTATTTTTTAAGAACTTTTATACTTCGATACTATCCTCTCCTCTGTTAAGAGTCAATAAACTCCGCCAATTTATGAACTAATTCATGAATTGCGGAGTTTATATCTACTATTTATTTCACAAGGTTATTCGGCGGAACCTGCCCCTCAAGCGCGGTGATGATATTTTTTGCCGCGACCTCAGACATTGCCGCGCGAGTTTCCTCGGTTGCGGAAGCGGTGTGCGGAGTCAAAACTACATTTTCAAGCTCAGAAAGACCCGGGGCAAGATTTGGCTCGTTTTCATAAACATCAAGACCAGCGCCTTTAATCACTTTATTTTTTAAAGCATCTACCAAAGCTGCTTCGTCAATCACCGGACCTCGAGAGGTATTCACAATATACGCGCTAGGCTTCATCATTTTTAATCTTTCTGCGTTGATTAAGTGCTTTGTTGTTGGCAAGAGCGGCACATGGACAGAAACAAAATCTGCTTCCTTCAAAAGTTCTTCGGGTGTTGCCATAAATCTGGCATTATACTCTTTTTCAAATTCTTCGTTTCGCCTTACATCATAATAGATAATATCCATATCAAAACCCTTGGCTCCGTGATGCGCCACGCGACTGCCAATTCTGCCAAGACCTAAAATACCCAGAGTTTTCTTGAAAAGATCATTGCCAAGAAGCATCATTGGCTCCCATCCATGATATTTGCCGGCCCTGGTAAATCTATCTCCTTCGGTGATGCGTTGGGCTACCGACAAAATCAATCCAAAAGTATGCTCTGCCACGGTATTAGTCAAAACATCCGGAGTATTGGAAGCATAAATGTTCTTAGATTTAAAATCATCCAATTTAAGATTATCAAAACCCACCGCGTAATTTGCAACAATTTTGAGTTGCGCTCCGGCAGCATCCAAAATCTCCGCATCAATTTTGTCGGTCAATAATGAAAGAACGGCATCCGCCCCCTTAACATTTTCTTTCAGTTCATCTCTTGTCATAACCCTATCTTCAGGGAATACAACAACTTCATACCCTTTGACTTTTAACATATTAATTCCTTCTTCCGGAATCTGACGAGTAACAAATACCTTAAACATAATTTTTAATTACTAATTTTTAATTTTTAAATAATTATTTAATTTCTTAATGTTTTAAAATTAATTCATTTTAAAATTACTTAAAAATTACAAATTTAAAATTTAGTTGTTATCTTTTAATTTCTTATATCCGATATATATTAACACAGCCAGCACGATTCCCAAAATTACAAATCTCAAATAATCCTGTATTGCTGACCAATAGCCGACCGTGCCGACCAAAAAAGAAATAAGTCCGGCAAATGTGAATATGATGGACATACTTTCAATCGCAAACAAAAAGAAGCTCGCTACGATCGCTATCGTTCCGGCAATCATCCAAACAATAAAAACATTTCTTTTATAAACATTGTTCACCTTTTCAAAATCTTTTTGACAAGTAAAATAAGCATCGCACCATCCAGCTGGTTCACCCATTGCCATCTCTGGCGTTGAAACGCCTTTTATTCCTTCCATCATAGTCGGCGCTGGAGGAATTGGCGTTCTATAATTCATATTTTCCGTCCATAAACCGTCGACTTCTTCACATTTTTCTTTCGTATTTACTCCTTTTCTCATTGCTTCCGGCTTGCAAAAATCATCCATTTGCGGAGTTTTATAAAAAGTATGAATGCCATAATTAATAAATAAATTAAAAATAATAATTATGGCTATCCCCAGGCCGAATTTTTTTAAACTGAATAATCTTAATAATTCCATCTTGAATTAGGTTGTAGGTTTTGGGTTATAGGTTATAGAAAAAATAACTAATTAAAGGCATTAATCTAGAACCTAGCGCCTAGAAACTAGAACCTGCTTTGCCGCCACTCCCAAATACTATTATCTTATTTTCCACCACTTTCTGCATCGCGTCAATTGACGCCTGGAGATATTTATATGGTGTAGTTTCTTCAGGATTCTTAATAAAATAATCTTTCAGGGCGATTGTGAAAGCCGCTCTTAATTCTGTATTTACATTTATTTTTCTTATACCAAGCAAAATTGCTTTTTTAATATCTTCGTCCGGTATCCCCGAACCTCCGTGCAAAACAAGCACGGCGTAATCCCTGACTTTCTCATTGATTTTAGCAATTCTATCAAAATCTAATTTTGGCTCATCAGCCGAGATACCATGACTATTGCCAACCGAAACCGCCAACCTGTCTACGCCAGTGACCTTCACAAACTCCAATGCTTTTTCCGGATCAGTAAAATATTCTTCTTTAAATTCTAGTTTTTCTTTGGAAACTTTAGACGCGCCAGGCAAAAATCCCAATTCGCCCTCCACGGAAATATCCGGATTTTTTTCTTTGCACATTTTCACCACTTCGCTTGTCCATTTCACATTTTCTTGATAAGGCAACACCGAACCGTCAAAATGAATGGAATTATATCCAGCATCAAGCAACGCCTTTATTTTATCAAGATTTTGAATGTCTTTCGCGTCCTTATATGTATGGTCGGCATTCAAGATAATCGGCAAACCTGTTTCTTCCTGATAGCTCTCCACAAGCTTAACAGCCTGTCTCAATCCCATAAATTTACTTTCGCCTTCCGATGTCCCGACTATCACCGGCGCATTTAATTTTTGAGCAACCAAAATCACCGCTTTTACTTGGTCAGCGCTTGAACAATTAAATTGCCCAATGGCGTAATTACCTTCCTCCGCTTTTTTAAAATATTGTTTAGTAGAAAAATTCATATAAAAAATTAAACATCAAAAATCAAAATGACAAATCAAAATGTAAAATTATAAATGCATTCTTCTTTTTAATCCTTGATATGTCATTTTGATATTTAATTTTTAATATTTGATTTTTATAAGCTTATGTATCCTTTATCAAAATTCTCAATCACCATCTCTTCCGCTCTATCCATGCCGCCCATATATTCAAAAAATATCTTTGACCACATCGCCTCTTGTTGATGATACATATATTTTATATCCTGTTTTTCCATTACAAGACCCATAGTCACATCAAGCATGTTAAAACCAATCAATTGTTTGCCCAGCCCATTTTCCCTGAAAACATCGCCAACAAAATCCAAGTTAGCCCAAAAAGTAAGGTCATACTCATAAAAACGATGGGCAAAACGAGCAATATCGGTTTCCGCTTTTTCCCAGTGGATTACTTCAGAATTTATACGTGGCAAAAAAAGTCGCGGATCATTCTCATTGTCTTTGGCTAAATATCTTTGGACAATCAACCAATTGGCTTTTGCCGGATCCATTGATTTCCCCTCCAAGACATCTCCCCGAAGCAATGACTTCATCTTCTCAATAAAATCGGGACGCGTAGAATACTTTTTAAATAAACGGGAATAAAAATCAACTTCATGAAAATAGTGGAGTAAAAGCCCGAAAAGACGCAATGTTTCTCCCGAGGTATCAATATTTAATGGAATTACAAATATCACTCCCAATTCTTTTAAATGGGAAACATTATGATATTTTTTCTTCATAAACTTCTCGGCAATCTTCAGCCATTTCTGATCCAGCACCATTAATTTTACCGGCCTATATTCAAAATCGCCTACCCTAAGATCAGAATAGGCCACATCAAAATTTTTATGCATCCATTCGTTTGTCTCAATAAATCTCAAAGAACAATAGAGTTGATAAAAATTCTCTTTCATTAAAAGTTCCTGAACAGTGGCATATCCAAGGGCGCTCATTATATTTGGCGGCGGGTTCTTTTTTATGATTTCTCGCGCCACTTCTTCTTTCAATACAAAAAGGTCGGGAATCTGCGCAAGCTCCTTTGTGAAATTTAATAATGTTTTTGAACCTTCCTCTGTGGCGCCATCAGGCTTCCTAAATATCTCATATAATTTTTGATCGTCTTTTTTGAACTTATGAATCAAAGCATTTTGAACTTCTGAAGCAGTCGGATTTTTATGAATATGAAGCTCTTTTAAAATAAGATTCACATACATATCATTTTCCGAAATAATCTTTTCTAAAATATTCCTTTTTCCCGTAATTTTCTCCATTTTCTCTTCCATATCCAAAATCACCTCTTCCTTTGTCCTTAAAATCTGCGCTATTTTCTCCAATGGACGAATTTGATTCATGCCAATTTTGTCCCCAATAGATATCAAATAACTAACAAGGGCTCTGTAAATTAAAAATTAAACATATATAAATATCTTACCTGAATTTATTGGATTTATCTATTGGGGATATCAAAATTGAGCACCCTGTTAAATAATTTTAAATCCGCGGCGGCGGATTTAAAATTAAAATTTGAAAAGGCAATTTCAAATTTTATTTAACAGGGTAATATTTTGTATTTAAATTTTAGATCCGCGGCGGCGGATTTAAAATTAAAATTTGAAAAGGCAATTTCAAATTTTATTTAACAGGGTAATATTTTGTATTTAAATTTTAGATCCGCCAGCTGGCGGATCTAAAATTTAGACAAAATGCTTACCTTCACTCTCTTCCAGCTCCCCCAATCATATTTTTTAAGCAATCCTCTTTTAGCTCCAAAATATTGTATCACGGAAGTCGCATTTGCCGTGCCGAACTGAATAGCATGTTCAATGTCTTTGCCGTCTAGAATAGCCGATACAAATCCACTATTAAAGGCATCGCCCGCTCCGGTTCTATCAATTATCTTTGATCTAGGAATCCCGGCGCGATAATAATTATCCCTATCGCAAACCACAACACCCTTGGGACCCTTGGTCATTATAAAGATACCTCTGATATAATCTCTAGCTTTCTCTAAAATCTCTTTTTCATTATTTATATTCTCCTCGAAAAAATCAGCTGCTTCTTCGTCATTCATCATTAAAATATCAACATTTTCAAATAAGGGTTTTAATCTTTTTGTGCCAAATTTCAATTCCAAAGCGCCGGGATTAATCGCAATCTTTATATTATTTGCTTTTGCAATTTTGAATATCTTCTCAAGTAATTTAAAATCTCCGGAGAATGAACCGCAAAAATGAAACCACTTGGTATGTTTTAACGCCTCAAAATCAATTTCTCGCGAATCAATATTTTTAGAAGCTCCGCGATATACCAAGATAGTCCTCTCACCCCCGGGAGAAAGCAATATAAAAGAATAAGATGTCGGAATTTTTTGATCCTGTTGAATAAATTTTGCCGATGATTTTTCCTGATACAATTCCTCTATGATTGCTTTGCCTCCAAGGTCCATACCCACTCTAGCAACAAGCGCTGTTTTAAAACCCTGCTTAGTCAAAGAAATGGCGGCATTTGACCCTCCGCCGCCGGTAGTGAAAACCAGCTCGTCAAGTTCTATTTTAGAACCAAGCGAAAAACACTCTGCCGCGCCAGTAATAAAACGAGGGTCTTTTATGATCCTCATTTGCTTGCTTTTCAAAAATACGTCTCGAGTTGCCGAGCCGAAAACGATTACATCGAACATTTCTAGAGGTTGGAGATTGGAGTTTAGAGTTTGGAGCTTAGATAACTCCAAACTCTAAACTCCAATCTCATATTTTTTTTCGTTCAATAACTCTTTTCACTGCTTCTTTAATTGAATCTATCCCCATGCCATATTTTTCTATCAATTCATTCGGTTCCCCGGATTCGCCGAAAGTATTTTGCATGCCGATATATTCCATTGGGACGGGATTATTTTTGCTCAAAACCTCCGCCACCGCGCTCCCCATACCTCCCATCACTTGATGGTCTTCCACGGTCACGATAGCGCCCGCCCTTTTAGCAATAGCAATCACCGCCTTTTCATCCATTGGCTTTACCGTATGATTATTTAAAACTAAAACTCCAATCCCCTCTTTAGCTAAATCTTCGGCTACCATCAATGCATTATAAAGCAATGGTCCGCAACCAATAATTGCAACGTCAACTTTCTTGTCTGTGTCGCGCAATAAATATGCTTTACCAATTTCAAAAGGAGTTTGTTCGGTTGTGAAAATTGGAGTGTTTTCGCGAGCGAATCTAAAATATACCGGACCAATCATTTTACCGCCCGCGATTGTCGCTTTTTTTGTTTCCCAATAATCGCAAGGCGCAATCACAGTCATATTCGGGATACATCTGGTAATTGCAATATCTTCAAGCGCTTGGTGAGTCTGGCCGTCCGGTCCTACAGATACACCTGTATGCGCTCCTGTTAATTTAACATTGGCGCTGTTCAAACAAATATTCACGCGTATTTGATCCCAATTTCTCCCTGGACAAAATACGCCATAAGTTGAGACAAAAGGCACTTTCCCGGCAACGGCAAGGCCGGCAGCAATGCCCGCCATATTTTGCTCAGCAATTCCGCATTGTATGAATCTATCCGGATATTTTTCTTTAAACCAGCCAACACGAGTAGAATCTGACAAATCTCCGCAAAGCGCGACTACATTTGGATTTTCCGCGCCAAGCTGCACTAATCCATCACCAAACCCGTCACGAGTCGGCTTTTGTTGAACTTTTTCTTTTTCTTTCCACTCCAAAGCAAGATGAGTATCGGTATGCCTATTGCCATTTCCGCACACGCAGGCGCTCTCCGCATGCTCGCAAATCGCGCAAATATTATTAGTCATAATGTGATACTAATATACTAATGACATACGAATTATACTAATAATACCAATGAACTCATTTGTATTATTCGTTGCATTCGCATCAATTCGTATATTGGTATTAAACTTTATTCATGTTCACTTTTAATCTTTCCTCCAAGCGTCCTTAATTCATCCAAAAATTCTTTGCCTTGATCCGGCTTTGGAGGAACGCCGTGCCATTTGTAATCAAATTCAATCGCTTCTATCCCTTTGCCGGCAATCGTATGCGCAATAATCATCACCGGCTTTTCATAAATAGATTTTGCCTCCTCGCAAGCCGCAACAATTTGTCCGATATTGTGTCCGTCAATTTCAATCACATGCCAATTAAAAGCTCTGAATTTATCGGCAAGTGGCTCAAGCGGCATCACATCCTCGGTCATCCCATCAATTTGAATATTGTTTCTATCAATAATCGCTGTCAAATTATCCAATTTGTTTTTTCCTGCGAACATCACCGCTTCCCAAATCTGCCCCTCATCGAGTTCTCCATCGCCAGTCGCGCAATAAACTTGCGTATGTTTTTTATCTATCTTAGCGGCAAGCGCGGCGCCAATCGCCTGAGAAAGACCTTGACCGAGCGGTCCGGATGAACTCTCAATGCCCGGCAATGACTCGCGGTGCGGATGTCCCTGGAGTCTCGTACCCAATTTTCTCAAAGTTTTCAATTCTTCACGGGAGAAATATCCGGCGTTTGCCATAACCGCATAAAGAGCCGGACAAATATGTCCGTGCGATAAGAAAAACTTATCTCTCTCCTCCCAATTGGGATTTTTGGGGTCGTGTTTTAAAACACTAAAATATAAAGCAACTAAAACATCAGTAAAACTCAAAGACCCGGCGGTATGTCCGGACTTTGCTTCTATAAGCATGGAAATAATATCCTGCCTGACTTGATTGGCAACTTTCTCAAGTTCCTTAATTTTGTCGTCATGAATTGACATAATTATAGCTCTTAAGCTCTTAAGCTCTTAAGCTGATTCATTGCTTCTTTTTTATTCTCCGCTTGCCATATATACGCTCCTACTACTAAAATATCAGCTCCGGCTTTTAAAATTTTTGGAGCGGTTTCCAAATTCACTCCACCATCGACTTCTATTTTAACACCAGGATATTGCTTGCGCAAATCTTGAATTTTATTTAAAATATGTTCTTGAAAATTTTGACCCGCTCTCCCTGGTTTCACGCCCATCAATTGAATAGTATCAATTTTTAAAATATATTTATCCATATCATCAATCGGAGTTTCCGGATTCAAAGCAATTCCAAACTCGCAATCTGCCACATGACATTTTGCCGCCATATCTTCAATAATATTTTCCGCATCAAGACGAAAAGCAATTGCCTCATAATGCGCTAGGATTCTTTTCACTCCTGGCTCGCCAAGCGGACCAGCCACCATCCAATCATCAATAAAATTCCACGGATGCTCAATCATTAAATGCGCTTCCAATTTCAAATTGGTTTTTAGATTCGACAATTCCGCCGGACGATTAAAAGTCCTTTGTAAAACAAACTTCCCATCCATCACGTCAATCTGCGCCCATTCACAAAGCCCCTCAACGGCTTTGATTTTTTCCTCCAGTTCCTTAAAATTTTGCGCGATAATCGCGGGGACGACTTCTGCCATATAAATAATTTCTTGTTTCTATGATTATTTTATCATAAAATAAAAAAAATCCCAATTATAAAATATTCAGGGATTTTTTAATATTCAAAGTAATCTTAGAATTTCTCGATTCTCCTCTGATGTCTCTCTTCTCTAGAAAATTCCGTTTCAATCCACGCCTTTACCGCTTTCTTAGCGTCTTCTTCGGAGATAAATCTCGCACCAAGAGATAAAATATTGGCATCGTTGTGCTCGCGGGATAATTTTATAATATCTTCGTTATAATTATACAAAACTGCCGCGCGAATACCCGGCACGCGATTAGCCACTATCGCTTCGCCCTGTCCGGAACCGCCAAATACTATTGCTTTGGAATCAACACCATTTTTCAAGTCTTCTGCCACTGCGTGAGCCGCCAGAAAAATCCAATCCGGATAATCATCATTTTCATCATAGACAAAATTTCCCATATCTTTCACATCAAAGCCAATCTCCAAGAGATATTTTTTTAAAACTTCCTTTAATTCAAAACCGGCGTGATCGGAAGCGAGGTATAGCATAGTTAAAAGTATAAAGTTAAAAGTTTAAAGCCTTTATGAATCCAGTTAACAATTTAGAAATTTCAACAGATAAATTATAATTTTCTTTAAAATCTTGGCCAGTAATGTATCTTAACTCTAAAGCCAGATAAAGCATTGATCTGACTTCACCGCAAGAACCTTTTGCTATATATAAAAATTGCTTAAATTCTTTATTACTCCTCCTCTCAAATCCTTCTGCAATATTATTCATTATAGATACCACCGCTCGATGAATCTGATCTCTAAAAGAAAAATCTTTGTTGTTTTGAAATTGTTTATAAATTTTTAAAGTTAATTCTTTAGATTTCTGCCAAGCAATAACATCTTCAAATTTTTCTATTTTCATAACTTTTAACTTTGTGCTTTTTAATTTCTGTCTTTTAACTTTTAACATTTAACATTTAACTAATGAGCGCGCCTGCGCGAATTACATGCTCGGTGAGTGAATAACAATATCCCCTTTCATTATCATACCAAGCCATCACCTTCACAAGGTCGCCGTCTATTACTTTGGTCAAAGTCAAATCAACAATACTGGCTTTCTCGCTTCCAACAATATCAGTGGATACCACCGGCTCGTCTATGACTCCGAGCACCGGCTTCCATCTTGGATCTTCGGACGCTTTTTTGAAAATATTATTTATCTCCTCAACGCTCGTTGGACGTCCCGCCACAAAAGTGATATCCGCCAAAGAACCAGTCGGAGTCGGCACGCGAATAGCGATGCCATCAAAAAGTCCTTTAAGCGATTTAACTGCTTCAGTAACAGATATTGCGGCACCCGTTGAAGAAGGCACGATATTGACTGCCGCCGCTCGTCCGCGACGCCAATCTTTGTCCGGAGAATCTACCAATTTCTGAGTGGCGGTATAACCATGCACGGTAGAAAGAAATGCTTTTTTGACGCCGATGGTCTCATGCATTATCTGCACAACCGGAGAAGATGAATTGGTGGTGCAAGATCCATTTGAAGTAACCAAGCAATCTGCAAATTCATTTTCATTGACGCCGATTAAAATCGTCTTGCCCTCCACAGTGGATCCCGGCTTATCCTTGGCAGGCGCAGTAATCACCACTCTTCTTGCTCCAGCTTTCAAATGCGCCGAGGCGCCCTCGTAACTTTCAAAAAAACCGGTGGACTCCACCGCCACATCAATATCCAAATCTTTCCAGGGAAGCATTGCAGGATCTCTTTGTTGAACAAAATGAACTTTTTTGCCGTTTACAATTAAAAAACTTTGCCCGCCGACTTCCGTCGCTTTTTCTGTTTTAATATCTAGCCCTTCGTGGCCATAAACGCTATCGTATTTCAAAAGATACGCAAGATTGTCCACATCGCCCAAATCATTGATAGCGACAATTTCTATTTCCGATCTTTTCAGAGCTACCTTAAAAAACGAACGGCCAATACGGCCAAAACCATTGATTGCGACTCGAATCATAAAACCTAAATCTTGAAGCGTAAAACGTGAAGCATGATTTGAATTTCAGGTTTCAAGTTTTAAGTTTCAAGTTTTATATTCTTAATTTACTTGCTACTTACTCTCCACATACTTAATCGCCGAGAGCGCGGCAAGCGCGCCTTGACCGGCGGCGATTATCGCCTGCTTTTCTAAAACATCAGTCACGTCTCCCGCGGCAAAAATCCCTTTATGCGAAGACATATTTGTCCGTGGTTCTATCACAATCTCCCCCCATTGATTAAGCTCCACTAAATCTTTGCAAAAATCAGTATTAGGCACAAGACCAATCGCCGGAAAAATTCCTTGAACGTTCAATGTTTTTTCCTCACTGGTTTTTCTGTCTTTATATGTCAACCCGTCAACAAAACTGTTGCCCGTGATTTTCACGGGGTCAATACTGAAAATAAATTCTATTTTGGGATTAGATTTTAATTTTTCATAAGTAATTTGCGCTCCTCTGATATCAGAACGCACCAAAACATAAACCTTATTGGCATACTTTGCCAAAAGATGCGCCCAATCAAGACCGGTATTTCCTCCTCCAATTACCGCAACATCTTTGCCTCCAAAAAGCGGGGCATCGCAAACCGCGCAATAAGTCACGCCCTTATTCATATATTCCTGCTCTCCGGGAATATTGAGCATTCTCGGCTTTTTTCCGGATGCGATGATAACACAACTGGCTTCGTATTTAAATCCATTGCCGTCTTCCAAAATAAAAATCTCTTGACCATTCCTTTCCTCAGATTTGATTTTTTGTATATGCGTCCCCTCTTCTATTTTTACACCCAAGTCCTCCACTTGTTTGCGGGCATTGGCTACAAGTTTTGCGCCATCACGCTCCAGAAACCCGACGTAATTTTGCACTTCCGGCTGCTGAGAAATTTGCCCGCCGGATTCTGACGCCAAAATTAAGGTGTCTAATTTTTGTCTGCCCAAATAAATAGCGGCGGAAAATGATGCAATACCGCCGCCAATGATAATTACATCTTTCATCGTTTCGCGAATATAATACTAATCTACAAATACATACTAATGCAACTAATCCGCCGTGGCGGATTAGTATCATTCGTACCAATTCGTATATTGGTATCGTGCTATTTAAGATTCAACAGTTCTTCAATCTTTCTCTGGTCAAATCCAACTACAAGTTTCCCGTCAATATCAATCACCGGAACTCCCATCTGCTGGCTTTTACTTATCATTTCCTCGCGCGCCTTTTCATCTTCGGCCACATTCAAATCCGTATATTCAATATTATTTTTCTTAAAAAATTCTTTTGCATATTTGCAATAGATGCAAGTTGGAGTGGAATATATCTTAATCATTAGTTAGTAGTTAGTAGTTAGTAGTAGAATTTTATTTTTTCTACTTTCTATTTTCTACTTACTGTATATTATTTAAGCACATTTTCTACTCTATGAACCAGCTGATCCAAAGTGTAATCGGTTTTTACCAAATAATCTGTTCCGCCAGCGTCTATCACCTCTTTGACCGTATCTCCGCTCGCCAGATTAGTCAAAACTAAAACCGGGATTTTCGCAATTGCATCGTTCGCGCGGATTTGTTTCAAAACACTCACTCCGTCAATCTTGGGCAAAACAAGATCCAATAGAATCAAATCGGGAGATGTGGTCATTGCCTTTTCCAACCCCTCAGCTCCGTCATGAGCGATTATCGTATCAAAACCGGCCCGCTTCATAAAAAGTTCGATTGTTGTAGCCTGTGCCGGCTCGTCTTCTATTATCAAAATCTTCTTGCTCATAACTTTATAATTTTTAATTTAAAATTTTTAAATAAATCTTAATGATTTAATGTTTAAAAATTAGAAAATTATAATTTATTTAATCCGCCGCGGCGGATAGATTTAAAAATTGCAACATCTTAATGAATAAGATTATACCAAATTATTTAATTTCCGCCACCCCCTCTTTCTCAACCGCTTCCCGCACGCCATTATATCTATTATTTGGGTCCCAGAGCAACCATCCCGTCCCTCCTGCATCATAAACCGCCTGAATTTGCGCTTTTATTTTATCGCTGTCATATCTTGCGCCCATATCAAAAACCTGAAGCCATGGACGAGTTTTTTGCTTGGCGATACCCTCCCTAATGGGTCCCAAAGCCAGCAACCCTTCGTCTAATGTGCCTTTTACCACTTCATAGGGATGATCGGCGGGGTTATCAAACCCGAAATTCCCGGCGCTGTAATGCGAAGGATACACCATCGGGGAAATGTAATCAAAATAATCAACCGCATCCGCCAATATCTGGCCAATGCCAAGATCATCGCTCCGCAAAAAAGTATATCCGAAAATATCTATAGAGAGATTAATGCGGCTATCATAATCTTTTATTTTCTCGCGGCTGTAAGCAAAAAATTCTTTCAAAACTTCACTGCGCGGCTTCTGCCCGTCCCACGCCGGATAAACTATCGCCGATAAATTTCCATCCGTAGGAAAACGAATATAATCATATTGAATTTCATCAAATCCCAAATCAATCGCCTTTTTAGCAATGTCCACAATATGATCCCAACTTCCTTTTGCGGCCGGATCTAACCAAACAAATCCCCTTCTGTCGCGCCATAAACCTCCGTCTTGCCGTTTCAAAGCAAGCTCCGGATGCGTTTTCGCGTATCCGGAATCTTGGAACGCCACTACGCGAGCAATCACATAAATATTTTTATCGTGAAGTTTTTTTAACACATCTCCAACTCCGGACCATATATCATAAATCAATTCCCCTTGAGAACCCTTTACATCTATCACCACGCTATTAATTTCCGTTTCATCAATCAATTTCAAGAGCTCCTCCATCCTTTCCTTCCGAGTCGCCGTCCACATTGTTAAATAAATCCCTTTGGCCTGACCGGCATCAAACGAAACAAAAGATGGCCGAATTGAAAAATGTTTCTCTTCTTTCAGCGTCATCTTTACCGTTTCAGGAATATTTTCAATTTCTTGAATATAAAGCGGCCCTTCGCTGGCGTAATTAAAAATAAAAATAAACGCCAAGACTGGAGGAAGTAAAACTAAAATTCGCTTTTCAATTTTCAAATCAATTTTCAAACGCTGAAAAAAATTTAAAAGAAACTTAAAACTGCGGAAAATTTTATGAAAATCGTGAGATTTAAAATTGGGGGGATTCAGCTTCTTCACGCACTCAGATTATCATCCCAGCCGTTTTGCGACAACTTGCCAATCAATCACCTCGAAAAATGTCTCAATATAATCAGTTTTTTTCAGACCGTAATCTAACATATATGCATGTTCAAAGACATCCATCACAAGCAGTGGCGCGCAGCCGGCAAAATGCCCGACATCATGCTCATTTATCCAAACATTGAAAAGACGCTCTCCGTCTTGATATAAAATAACCCAGCCAATCCCCCTCATCTGACCCATTGCCTTAAAATCTTTTTCAAAAAATTCAAAAGACCCGAATTCTTTTTCAATTGATTGTTTTAATTTATCTGAAATTCGGCTTTCTGTTTTAGCAATGTTTTCGAAATACAACTCGTGAAGGCGCATGCCATTAAATTCCCAGCCCAAACGGCGGTTCAACTCCGCATATTCAGGCGTACCATATTTCCCCTCCTTTTCCACCTGAACCAAAATATCGTTTAATTTATTGAAATTATTAACATAGCCCTGATAAAGGGTAAGGTGATTTTTCAAAAGTTGGTCACCAAAACCGGCAACTCCCAGCAATCCGTCAAAGTTTTTTATTTCGTATGGCATATAAGCAATAGTATCACAATCTTAACAACCAAGCCAACTATCGAAGTTCAACTTCGATAGTTGGCTTGGAAAGCTTTGAGACGTTGATATTCCGCCTTTTTGAGAGTAATCTAAATTACAATAACAATGAGCGAATTCAAACAAAAAATCAAAAAAATAATCCTCATTTTTGGCGACATAACACTCCTTTATTTGTCGCTTTTTGTGATTTTATCATTAAGATACGGGGATAAATACAGTATTGATATATTCTGGCAACATTTTTATCCATTTTCCATTATTTATTTTTTTTGGTTAAGCGTATTTTACATTAATAATCTTTATTCGTTGGAATATGCCAGAAACACCTATGGCTTTTTTTCTCTCGTTATCAAATCATTTTTATTCAACGCTTTTATTTCGGTGCTGTTTTTTTATCTTGCCTTTAACAAAATCGGCATATCGCCAAAAACTATTCTAGCGTTTAACATTCTAATTTTTGCCGTTTTGTTCATAGCTTGGCGCCTGTTTTATAATTATTTCATTAAAACAAAAACTTTCTCCATAAACACATTGTTGCTGAGCGACAATGAAGAGGCAAAAGAGATTATTGGAAAAATAAACTCTCATCCCCAGCTTGGATACAATATCATCCCCTACTTGCAAGATGACGCTAAAAATTTAAAAAAAATAATTACCGATAATAATATAAAATTAATAATTACTTCCGAAGAAATAAAGAGTAATCCGGAATTTCTGCATAATCTTTACGAGTGCCTCCCCCTTAAAGTCGGGTTTGAAAATCTTCCAAATTTTTATGAACAAATTACGGGAAAAATACCGATATCAATTATCGGTCGGATTTGGTTTTTGGAGAATATTAAAAATTTGAACCGGCCGGCTTACAATTTATTCAAGCGCGTGGTTGATGTCGCCCTATCGGTTATTTTCGCTTTGCCAGCAATCATATTATCCCCCCTTATCGCCGCCATTATCAAATACCAAGACAACGGCCCAATTTTTTATCGCCAAAAAAGATTCGGAGAAAACGGAAAAATATTCACAATAACAAAATTCCGCACAATGAACACAAATTCCGAAAATAGCGGCCCGAAATTCACCGAGAAAAACGACAATCGCATAACAAAATTCGGCAAATTCCTCCGCGATACCAGAATCGACGAGCTACCCCAAATCATTAATGTCCTAAAAGGAGAAATGAGCTTCATCGGTCCGCGCCCCGAACGGCCGGAGTTTGTAGAAGATTTTCAAAAGCAAATCCCTTTTTATAATTTCCGCCACATCGTCAAACCCGGCCTCACCGGCTGGGCGCAGGTCAACTATGATTATGGCTCATCAATCGAAGACGCCTATAAAAAACTTCAATACGATCTTTATTATATAAAAAACAAATCTTTGATATTAGATATTAATACCGCTTTCAAAACCATTTTAACAATCATCAATAGAAAAGGAAGGTAAATTATGGGATCTGCCTCATTAAAGCTAAATATAAAAGCATCACATTATTGTGATGCTTTTATTTTTACTCAATTTTAATCAACTAATCCTGAATTAATCAAAATTTGTCTTTCTAGTCCTGGGATAGGATTAATCTTGTGCCGAGTATTTTTCTCAATTTCACGAACAAAAAGAATGGTGCTTATCTGCTCTTCTGAATAATTAAATTTTTCAAACAACAATTCTTTGTTTATGTTTTTATTTTCTCCGGTTGTAATCCCATGTTTAATATCTTCCTTCCATACCCAAGCAATATTGCCCTCTTTTGAACCATCAGGCTCTCCATAAGAAATATTCACATCAAAACCCATTTTTTTAGCCCAACAAGTTAATTGACTTTCATCGTTGTGGATATCTCCATTTGCCTCAAGATCTGCGCTTGGGACCTTTGTTATTATCTCTTCCGGCACTCCCATATATCGCGCCATTTGACGAACCTCCGCCTTTGTTAACCCATTAAGGATATTGTTATCAACAGCACCGTCGCCAAATTTATCAAAATATCTCAATAATCCATCTTCTTCGCCATTGCCAGTTCCGAATATTCTCCCGTTACCATAATCAATTGCTTTTGATATAAAACCGGCAAGTGGTGTAATAAATCTGGATTTTAAACTGGCGTAAGCATTTGTAAACCCATATTTGTCAGCTTCAGTAGAATTTTCCTTTGCCCACAACAAATCAACAGTATTAAATTGCTCTTCAAGTTTATTAATTATATCATCATAAATAAAATTTAAATCAATGAAAAGCAATTTAAAATTAAATAACGATTGCAATCTTTTAACGTCTTCAAAGTGTTTCGGATTGCTTTTAATATTTCTATGCAGAGCAACTACATTTTCCGGACCAAATGCCGAACAAAGAATTACCGTCACAAGCGATGAATCTATCCCTCCGGAAGCCGCCACAAACACTCTTTTACAACCGACAGCAACTTCCTTCGCTCTTTCTATTAATATCTCTTTCAGTCTCACGGGATTTTTTACCACATTATCCTCCTATTGATAAAATTTAAAAGTACATAAACATAAATCAAGCTAACAAAAAAAACAAAAAAAGGCAATTAGTTATTGCAAAATATCAAAATATTGCTTAACGATTCTTGAGCGAGTAAATTTATTCAATAAAACATTTCGACTGTTATTGCACAATCTATTAAATAGATTTTTATCTTCTTTGATATTTTTAATGCTATTTTTTAGTTCTATTCCATTTTCATTATCAACAACAAAACCCATATCATTATCCAATACAAGCTTCGCTAATTCACTTAATTTATCTGATATTGCTATAATCGGCCTACCAGCGGCAAGATAACTATAAATCTTGCCCGGAAAACAAAAATTTTCCATTCCTTTTTTTAAAGTCACAATACAACAACCAGCTGAAGCCAGTAATTTTGCATAATCTTCATCGGGAACATAACTCATAAAATCTACATTTGACAGATTTTCTTTTTCAACTTCTTTTTGCAAATTATTTTTATCTCCCCCTTCACCAACAAACAAAAATATAATACCCTTATCTTCTTTTAATAATTTAGCGGCTTTCAATATTGGATTAAAATTCTGGAATAATCCAATATTGCCGGCATATAATACTACAAATTTATCATAATAACCACTAAGGCGAGACCAAGAATTATCTTTTGAAAGTGGGGTTATTTTCACCGGATCCGCCCAATTTGATATCACAACCGTTTTATTTTCTAAACCGCAATAATGATCGCGAAAATATCTATTCATTGATTCGGATAATAAAATTATTTTTTCAATATATTCAAAACTCCATTTATTAAGCCATCTCATCATTCGCGTCAATAATGATTTTTCTGAAATTATATTTAAATTAACTGCCAAATCAGGATATAAATCCTGTAAAATATAGTATATTTTTTTCTTGAATAGTTTATTTATTAAGGCGCCGATGCCTACATTAGTTGGCGGATTAGAAACAATAATTATTTTATCAAATCTTTTTATAAAAAATATGCGCATCAAGATCATTATCGGAAAAGATATAAAATTAAGAATCCTTCCCACTTCAATATCTTTATTAAAATGGGGATACCAAATTCTCTTTACCGGCATTTTCCCGCAATACTCTTTATACCCGCGTTGGTTAAAATAACGCGATTTACCGGTCAATACCGTTATTTCATATTCGTAATATGACAAATTCTCTGCGAGCTCTTCCATCACCCTGCCAGTGCCAGCCATATCCGGCGGGAAATATTGCGTTATTAACAATATTTTTTCTTTAGTCATAAATTTTATTGTTTTTTATATATATAACATTCATACAATAATTCTTGCCATTTCTGAAACGATGTTAATTTTCCTGTTTTTTTATCAAAGGTAAAATAATGATTTTTCTTAACATTGGAGATTCCACTAATCCTAAACAGTAATAAAAATATTATTAATGGCATTGTTAATAAAATTTTTTTTAATAATCTTCGTATAAATCTTTTAAAATCAAGCACAAATGACTTAAATAATAAATTAATGGTATTCGTGAAGCGTTTTAAAAATAATTTAACATATGAAAACGATGTTCTGTAAAAATGATCAAAATCACCTCTTTTTAAGTAATGCCGAAAACTTTTAATTAGTAAAAAGACAAAATTGATTTCAGAAAATTTACTCTTTATTTTATCCGCTAATTTTTTTTGTAATTCTTGAGGATATTTTGCGGGTATTTCAGAATTACGAATTCCATATTCCGTAATAGCCGCCCATAAACTCAAACCACCATAAGCCCTTTCACATAAATTTCTTATAGCTAACGAGGTTTGTGGCGAATTAAAAACTCTGTCCATAACTAATTTTTTGGCATCAAAAAATCTTTGGACTGTTCGAAGTTTTTTGCTATCAGCAATTTGAATATGCCTCCTATACTTCGTCACAAATCCCGGGACATGCTTCATTGGAAATTTAAGGCCAATCCTGACCCACATTTCATAGTCCGGACAGGTATCCAACGAATCGTCGGCATAAAAACCAACCTGCTCGAAACAAGATCTTCTGATAAAAGCGGCTTGAGCCGGAGGAACAAGTTCAACGCACAGAAGTTGTTCAAAATTATAGGGTTTAGCATAAAATTCCTCTATCACCTTGCTGTTTTCGTCAATAATATAAACATCACCGTAGATAACGGACATTTCGGGGTATTTGGCCATATTTTCCACAGCCCAGGAACAGGCGTGGGGCATTAAAGCATCGTCGGCATTAAGAACAAGCAAAATGTCCCCCGTGGAGCGTTGAATGGCTTTATTGAGGCCGTCCGATTGTCCCTTATCCGGTTCGGAAACGAATTTAATTCTCTCCGGATATTTTTCGGCATATTCTTTGATAATTTCGGCAGTGCCGTCAGTTGAGGCGCCATCTTGAATAATATGTTCAATATGGGGATAATCTTGCCCTAAAATGCTTTCAATGCATTCCCGAATAAATTTGGAACTATTGAAGCAAGGGGTGATGATGGAGATAGTAGGTTTGATAATATCATTCATGATTCAAAATATTGGATAACTCAGGATAAAGTTCTTTGGCTTTTAAGCCACAAATTTTATTGAATAAAAATCTTTGGTCATTGTTCCATTGGTTTAAATAAATATCATTCAGATCGCGCCGTTTTTCTTTTAAATGAGAATTGACTCGATTCTCCATGAGATTTTTAATGCTATCCATAAAATATTTATTCTCACTAATATTGATGCCGGTTATTTCCTCTAAAGATCTTATGAGAATTTCTAAATCACTTGTCAAATCTTCCATTCTATATAATGCATCACTCGAACTCTCGGCATAATAAGACCATTCCCAACACGCCCAAACAAACAACTTATTATCTAGGCTTTTTGAATATATTTCCTTAATTTGAGGGGAATGACTAACCGCGTTCTCCGATATTTTTAAAACTTCTCTTTTTCTCTTTGGAATAACTCTTTCGTCGGTAGATTGAAGTTGTGAATTAATAAAATTAATTGGATTGCGCGTCAAATTAAAAACCAAAAAATATGGTCTTATTTTTTCAGATAATGCAGCAGAGGGAGTTATCTTACCAATACCCCCAATTGCCTTATAAATTTTCCCGTAATGGTTTGCGGAAGTACTTTTTAGGGAATATAGCCAAATCATTATATCTTCATCGGTCAAATTGTAATATCTTTTAGGGAAAATTTTCTGCACCGGACCCTCATGAAAACATAAAACATCCGGATGAGCGCTTAGAATCTTGCTAAGCCACAAACTCCCCGAATGTCCGGGAGTTAGAATAATAAAATAGCGGACAACCTTGTCCAATTCATTAGCTAAATCCATTTTTTCAATTATGGATTTTTGTTTATATTTATTTATCAAATTAAAAATAAGGTCTATCATAAATTATACCCTTTGTTCCGATATTATATAATTAGCAATTACCTTTTCTGGATTGCCAATTTCCTTAATTCGGCCATCTGCGATCCACATTACCCTATTACAATTTTCTTTTATTTTATTCATATCATGACTAACAAAAACAATAGTTTTATCCTTTAATTTATTCTTGAAAGTATTTAAACTTTTTTGTTGAAAAGCATAATCCCCCACCGCCAAAATTTCATCAATTAAAAATACATCTGCCGGCGCATGCATCGCAATAGCAAAACCTAGCCGCGCCTGCATACCTGACGAAAAATTTTTTAATTTCTGGTCTACGAAGGGCCTTATTTCCGCAAAATCTATTATCTCATCAAATTTTTCCTGAATTTTTTTTCTGGGAATACCAAGCAGTAAACCGTTTAAGTATATATTATCCCTCGCTGAAAGTTCGGAATGAAAGCCAACCCCCAATTCCAAAAACGGAACAACATTTCCTTTAATAACTATTTTCCCGGAATCAGGCGAATAAATACCGGCTAGTATTTTAAGAAGTGTGGACTTGCCAGCTCCATTGCTACCTATAATACCTAGCCACTCTCCTTTTTCCATGTTGAAAGAAATATCGTTCAAAGCATTGAATTTTTCATAATTCATTTTTGAAAAAAAATGAATAAAATAATCTTTAATATTAAATCTCTTTTCGTGCGGAACTAAAAATGTTTTTGATAAATTTTCTATTTTAATCATAATAATTTATATATTCTCCGCTATTATTTTGATTCTATTATTAAAATAATAATATCCCGCAACATTTAATAAAATAATAAAAACTGCGAGAATAATCACTGAATTTAGCGAAACTGCAAGTGGCATATTTAACAGTTGACTTCTTGAAAAATCAATAATAATTGTAAGCGGATTTAATAGGATGATTTTCTGTAATTTATCAGGCAAGATCGTCAATGGATAAATAATCGGAGTGGAATACATTAGAAGCTGAATAAAAAGAGACCAGATTTGTTGAAAATCCCGAAGTTTAACTTGAATTATGCTCGAAAAAAGACCAAAGCCCAATATCAGCAAAGATAAGAAAATAACTGCTATTACAAACATTAATAAACCATACATACTAAATATGTGGTCTGTTTTAGAAAATAGAAAAACCAAAACAAAAAAGAATGAGAGTGACGCTAAAAAATTAATAAAAGTGCTAAGAAGCGATGAAACAATAACAACAAATCTTGGAAAATTAAGCTTTAATATTATATCCGCTCTCTTGAGAAGAGTATCGGTGAGCTGTATTGTTCCTTCAGAAAAATAATAGAATAACACTAATCCAATTAAAAGATTGAATTTATAATAAGGGTCATGTTGACCAAAAAAAACAGAAAATACCATAAACAAAATAGCAAATGTCATAAATGGTTTTAAAAAAACCCAAATAAAACCCAAAACAGATCCGCTATAGCGGAGCTTCAATTCATTTTTAGTTAATTCCCAAATTAATTCTTTGTAGTATTTTATTTTTTTTGTCATTTTATAAATATTAAATTATTTCTTAAGTCGAACGTGCTCAATCATAATTCTATCCGGCATTATGACTTCCTTTCCGGACTTACCCTTAAAAACAACTCGCACATCTTCCGTTTTAGCGCTTACCGGCGCGCATAAAGTATATTTGCCTTCAGGCAATCGCGTTAAAGATTGTCCTGATGGCTGGGCTTCTACAAGCGTATTAAAATTTTTATCTTGCAACATCATTAAAGCCGCGGATTTGCCCTTAGTAGACATAATTTCTTTAATTGACCAATCTCCATACCAAGCGCTAACAAGCGTAATATATTTTTCTCCGCTCTCTAAATTTTGAAGCGGTAAAAATGGAGTAGTCAAATGATCCTTATCGTCCTTTGTCAAAAAATATAAATGATTTTCTTTCATGGTCAGTGAACCCTCCCGATTAAGTGGCAAAATGCCGTAAAAATTAACTCCCAAGCTCTCCCGCAGAACATTATCTCCACCCCAATCTAGCATATTAATACGCTTCTCCATATTAGTTTCGTCATAACACTCTTCCGAAACGCCAATGAATATTTCTTTATCAATATCTAATTTTCTAATTGTTTCTATTGGCGGAGGATTAAAATCAATTCTCTTAATGGGATTATAATCCGAATGATTAATTGATCCCAAAACATCAGCCGAAGGGAAGTCACTCGCTAAAAGCGTTGCTCCTTTTTGCGAATCAAATTCAAAAGCAATCATCTGGTCATATCCAAAATCTTTCCCTTCCAATCTAATACTAGTACGTTCTAACTCCACTCCATTTTTATTAAAATTAAATTTAAAGTCCGCTTCGGGCATTATGGCGCCTTCATAAGTATAAAGACCTATAAGCCGGGTGTTCGGATAATATACTTGAAGAGCGGAATTAAACCACATCGGAGACCCGAACGGATTTGTCGGCGGATAATTTTCACAAACAGAATACAAAAGCTTATCTGGAATATTGGTCAAAACAACAAGTGTATCATCTTTGATATTCGGCGCTTGACGAACAATCGCCGACATAACATTTTGATGCCTTGCCCAAAAATTATCCTGCTCTAATTGATTGGCCATACCGCTAAAAAGCCCGGATACGATTATAAGAATACTTCCGATAAATAAGATCCACCTTGTGCGCAACATTAGTCCTATTTGGTAAAGTGCTATTATTAAAATAACCGCCATAGGAAAAGCTGGATAAAAATGCGTCCGCCAATTCATTTTAAAAAATGGATGAATTTGCCCAAGCGGCAAAAACGGCAAATACGCTAAAATTGAAAAAATAGTGGCAAATAACAAAATCTTGTTAACAGGGATCTTTCCTTCCGAAGATTGAAATTTATTTATCAAAAAAATAGCAACCGCAAATCCGACTACGCCAATTATTAACGGTATAGAAATTTTATTTACCATCGTGGAAGTGCATCCCTCGCTGAAAGGCCCGAGCCAATCTTCCGACCAATTCCAAAATAATAGGCCATCATAAACAAATCGAAACATTCTTATGGGAATATTAATAATAGACCAGTCGGCTGAAAATAATTGCGCTGATTGATATGAAACCTCTTGCTGAATCAAATAACGATACCCCATATAAGCCACCTTTAATGCGGGCACTATATTCCATGCGAACGCCCACATCCACCATTTTCGCCAGTTAATTCCTTTTTCCCAAATAAGTAAGGGCGCGCAAAGCATCATTAAAAGACCAACCTCATAAGTCCAAAGCGATATAAGTTGAGCCGTCGCTACTACCAATAGTAGCGCCGGTTTTTGCTTCTTCCAGGCAATTAAAAATATAAGAAAAGCCGCAAGCATAAAAACTATGGCTTGGCGAACTACAATCATAGGCAACAACACAACAGCCATGTCAGCTCCAAACACAAGAGTGACCGCCCCTATCAAAAAATTTAAAAAAATATTACCAGGAAAAAAATGGCGCATTATCAAATAACTCAAAAATCCTGTAAGGAAAACAAAAATTCCGAATAAAATGTGAAGACTTAAATAAGAGCCGTCAGAGAAAATATACGCTATATGAAAAGGCAAAGACATAAATAGCCTGTCTTTATCGGGATAAATAAATCCTTCTAAACTCGGTCGTTCCTGGCTAAGCTCAATCCATTTTGTTTCAGCATGTAAGCCCCTATCAAGGACAAAGGCTCCCCAAAAAACAATAGTGAGCAATGTGTAACATATTGCTACCAAAATTATTGGTTTGAATAACTTAACAATATTTATTTTTATAAAATCAATTATTTTCATTTATTAAATTAACGATAGCGATTTATTAAATATCCAATCAAACGCAAATAAATTTTTGCTGGCAAAAATGATCTTAGAATTTTGAATAAATGTGTCATTGTTCCATAATTTCTTATTCCACTCCTTCCTTTTTCTATATCATTAAATATTCTTTTAGCTACAATTACGGGATTAAGAAGAAGCTCTGAATAATCCCTTTTAACTCCGCTAGATTGCTGAAAATCCGTATTCATCCCGCTGGGGCAAATAGCTAAAATTTTTATTTTTGGAAAACTTTTAACTTCAATAAATAGAGATTCAGTAAATGCGTTCAACCACGCTTTTGACGCACCATATGGAGCCATTTGCGGAGTCGGAAAATAGCTTGCCGAACTGGAGATATTGATAATTGCGCCCGAACCGCTCTTATAAAAACGCTCAAGATAAATTCGGCTCAAAATCATCGGCGCCAAAATATTAACCGCTACTACCCTTTCCGCGTCTAGAGTGGACATTTTATGAAACACCTCCTTTTTTGCTATACCGGCATTATTTATTATAATCTCCGCATTACGCGCCCATTCAGCGATCTCGTCTAACGATCTTCGGTCAGAAAGGTCAGCAATTAAATATTTAGCATTAATTTTAGCGGCAACATCAGTAATTTTTGGTGAATTATCAACAAGATAAAGATCGTAGCCTCTTGCGCGCGCTTCTAGAGCGAGTTGCTCACCAAGTCCCGAAGCGGCTCCCGTTATAAGAATAGATTTATTTCTCATATTTTTTTAAACCAACTTTCAAAACATTGATCAATTCCCCTTGAGAACAGGGTCTTAAGTTGAATTTCTTCAGATTTAAGATTATCTACATTACATACAAGATAATTTTCAAAAAGCGATCTTATTTCCATAGGAAAAATTGGAGTCACTACATTAAGTATGCGTCGCGCGGTGTTGGGAAAAGAGATCATTTTTCCACTATATCCAAGTTTTTGACGAAATATTCTAAAAATATCCCCTATTGAAATGGTCTCATCGCTTGCCATAAGATATGTGTTATGCGAAAGATTTTCCCTAAAAATCAAATCTTTAATAGCTTCTGCGACATCGTCAATATAAGCCAGACTAATTCTGCCAGGAAAATCAAATCGCGATATAATACTTTTTTTCTTGCATATTGCAAAAAACGCTCTTATGTGAGAATTTTCCCTCATTTTTGGACCATATACCCAGCCAAGTCTGATAGTTATATGCGGCAATCCGCTAAGACGCACCATTCTCTCCCCTTTTAATTTTGATTTTCCATAGTCACTTTTTGGCTTAAATGGGGAATCTTCCTTAATTAATATTTTTTTATCATAAATTAATGGTCTGTCATGAACGCCAATAGTGCTAATAAAAATAAATCTTTTGAAAGTATTTCGTGAAGTTTCCTTGAAATAATTTAATAGATTTTCCGTAGAGTCAACATTATTCCGATAAAGTTCTTCTTTTTGCGCCCCTTTAAAGCGCGCAAGCGCGGCGGCATGCACCACATGAGTAATACCTGATGGAATTCTTGAAAGCATTTTTTTATCAGTCAAATCAACGCCTTCTATAATTAAAAGACTGTTATTTTTATTTGCTAAAGACATTAATTCTGCATTAGACTTTTTGACAGTCGCGATTACGGATATTTCGGGCATTTTAAGCAACGCCTCAACAATTGCCCCGCCAACAAAACCATTTGCACCGGTAACTAATACTTTGAATTCGGGCTTATCTTGATTATTTTCTTGCAAAATTTTAGGAGATATTTTACGAGAAGATTTTTCAGAATATCCATAACGTTGACTGCATGCGACTTCTTTTGATTTTGATGGCGGCTCAAAAGGAGCAATCCTATACTTTTTGCGGAGATGTTCTATAAATTCATAAACTTCGGGCAATGTTCTTTTTGGAATCTTTTTATTTTTAGAAAATAAAACCATCTTTACGCGACTTAAAAATGCTCTTGGATCGCGAACGCTTAAAGTAACTTCCGGATAGCTTCCAAAATTACATCCTCCACACGAAGAAGTGGTTTTATATACCGACGATCTAAACTCTGGAGAATTATAGAGTGCTGGAAAATCTTTATCAGCTACAGATAATTTTCCTTGAAATCTATGATCGCAACAAGGGGCAAAATCACCATTCGGTAAAATGGCAAAATATAAATTGGGACTATCACAAACATTATTTTTTCTCCATGTCGGATGATTATTTTCAAGAAAATAAAAAACAGATTTAAGATAAGCATCACTATCAAAAATATTATATCCTCCCTGTTTCATTTTAATTATTTTTTCTTTCAATTCAACAAGTGCGGCTTTATCGTCAGGAAAATAAAATTTAAAATCTTTATCTGTGCCGCGAAAATTCATCGGAGATTCAAGGGATGTAATATGTACGGGGACCAAAGATTCATACCAACCAAGAAATGTCGCAAGCTCAATGATAGCCGGAATCTCCATATAATTATATTTTGAAAGCACAGTCCCAAAAGCGCATATTCTATCGGGATTTTGGAAAACGTCATTTGCGTTTACAATCGTTTCTATCGCGCGATGCCAAGAATTAGGAATACTGCCATTAATATATTCTTGTTTTTCAGGAATAAGAGAATCTAGACTAATGTTTATATCTTTTGCCCCTGCTCTGGCACATGCTTCCAACTGTTCTCGCTTAGTTAGCAGGCCTGCGGTCTGAAGTCTGGGGTTCAAACCGTATTTAGTAAAAATATCTATCATTTCCGGCAAATCTTTTCTAAGAAACGGTTCGCCGCCAGTGAGGAGAACAACTCCAGCACCAATTTTACTGAGATTAGCGGCAATTTTTTCAACAGTTTTCAAATCAACTGCCCGAAGATCAAAGTTGGATTCAACAATATTACACATACGACAATTTAGATTACAAGAAGGGGTAATATAATACTGGATATAAAAAGGCCTGTTTTTTGTCAAAAACGCCAGAGCAATATTTAATTTTGTTCTTAAAGAAAACATATTTATTTCTGCGCAATTATAATAAACTGGCTGTTCATATTCAATAAGTCGCCAATTTTATATAAAATACCAAGAATTACTCGCTCAAAAAAATTAAGTTTAATTTTACTTAATGGATAATCTATCCCCCTATAGTACACCTCTTTCAGCCCCACTTGGCTCAATATAGTTTTAAGTTTGCTATGCGTCAAATAACAACTATTATATGGAATAAAAAATTTTCTTATTGGGTATTTGAGAAATGTAAAAGAAGCATAATAAAACAACGAGGCCACAAATGAAAGAAATCCATTAAAATTATCTGTTGTGATAACAATATACCCCTTCGGCTTTAAAATGGCAGAAGCTTTTTCAATATTTTGTCTTACTTCCCTCATATGCTCAATCGAATCCCAAAAAGTAACCACATCAAATTGCTCATTTTGGGCTGGTAAATTTAATAAATTTCCCGTAAGCACATTAAAACCGCGGACATCTCTTGCATAAGAAGAGGAATATTCGGAGATTTCTACGCCTCCAACGCGCCAACCTCTATTAGAGGCAAATTTCAAAAAAGAACCAAAAGCGCAGCCGACATCAAGCAAATATCCCTTCCCGCTATTTTTCTCTATATAATCAAGTCCAAGCCTGTAAATATCCCAGCTGACATCTTCATTCCTTTGTTCTTTTATATAAGAAAACGCTTCTTTTTGAATATCTGAATAATATTTTTCTGAAAATGTTTCTTTTAAATCTTCTTTTTCTGGGAAATCGCGATTATAAAACACTCCGCAATTTAAGCATTTGACAATTTTGTATGTATCTAAAGAAAAACGAATTTTATTTTTTTGACTGTTGCAATTAGGGCAATTCATGATTTATTTTCTAGAGCAAGTATTCAAAATTTATTAACTTAAGACTTAAATCATTAATTAAATGTTTGTTATTTAATAATAAGGACAATTCCGAGCTCCAATCATAATTCCAGTGCGCGTATTTCTCTTGAGTATAATTATCATTTTTTCCGGGATGCACCATAAACTCTGACGCAAATTTTTGTTTTGCTTGGATTAAAATTTTTCTTAATTTTTCTTCCGTAAGACAACCGCTATATTCAAAACCGCAAAAAGGCACAAACTTAATATTATATTTTTTAAGCAACCTTTCAAGTCGCCATGCAAAAATTCCCACCGCAAACCCCGTCAACGGACTCCTTAGGGAGAGTGTTTTCGGAAGTCTCATAAATGGGATATTATGACGATAACATGTTTCAACAAAAATGTCGGCAATCCCGGGAAAAAGATGAACGTGCTGGTGAGAATCAAAATGGGTTATTTTAAATCCTGAATTTTTTATTTTTTTTATTTGTAACTCAAGTTCTCTTTTAATAAATTTCAATGTTTCATCTTTCTTGAAAAGAATTTTCGCAAATATCCTATTTCGATTAGTAAAAAAACTCCCGTCGTTCTCACAGATCAATGATGCTTCGCTTGGTAAACTTAATGGCTTTTCTTTATCAACTATACAAAAATGCAATCCTATTGTTTTGATATTTCTCTCTAGAAGACCTTTTACTGCGTCGTCATATCCATCGCCTACAGCCAAAAGGGATACATCACTGACCACGCCTGCATCAATTGCTTCAAATATTCCTTTATTGACACTATTAGTTAGCCCGAGATCATCGGCATTAATAATTATATGATTCATTATGATTTTGGCTCATCGTTAAATCCCTTGGTTTCGTCGACTATATAAATCGGCCGCCTCTTAGCTTCATGATACGTTTTATATGAATATATAGCAGTAATTGAAATAGCAAGAAGCTGAACACTACCTATAATTAATATCGCAATAAGTACAGATGCCTGACCGGGAATAGCCTGACCAGAAATAAATTTCTGATAAAAAACAAATAGGATATAAATTATTGAAGCAATCGCCAAAAAAATAGACAATCCAATAATTACCAAGAGAGGGACGAAAGAAAAGGAAAGGATGCCACTAATTGCAAATCTTAACATCTTAGATAATGTATATGAGGTTTTACCGGAGAATCGAGAATCAGCACAGAATCTTATGGATTTTTGACGAAAACCAATCCATGGGATCAAGCCTCGATAAAATCGTTCTCTTTCGGGATTTTGCCTAATTATATCGCAGATTTTGGAATCGATAAGCCTAAAATCAGAACTATTCGGATCTATTTTTACTTGCGATACTAAATTTATTAATCTATAAAAAATATTTGCCGTGATCTTCTTAAAAAATGAAATATCTTTTGTTTCATCTCTAACTGTGTAAACTACTTGATAACCATCCTCCCAACAGGTGATTAATTCAGTAATTAATTCCGGAGGATGTTGAAGATCAGCATCTATCATAATAATTGCATCGCCTTTTGCATATGTTAAGCCAGCAGTTAACGCCGCTTGATGCCCAAAATTCCTAGATAATGAAATATATTTAACTCGATTATCACGCAACGACAAATCTTTCACCAATTTAAGAGAGGAATCAATACTGCCATCATTTACAAAAATTATTTCAAAGTCATATTTTTTTTCTGTATTAAGCGTTCTAATAAGGCGCTGATACAGCTCATTAATATTTCCTTCCTCATTATGAAGAGGTAAAACAATTGAAATTAATTTATTTTTCATATTTTAGTTTTTATCTCTTAATCCATAATCTTCTACCTTTTTAATATATTTCGCCGGCACTCCTGCCCACATTTCAAGTGATCTGACCGGACCATTAACAACGGCATTTGCTCCAATAATAGACCCGTCACCAATTACAACAGATGGTAAAACTACCGCGCCAACCCCAATCCAAGACCCCTCTCCTATGGTAACTTTAGCAGTTTTTGTAACATAATATTTTTTACCAATAAATGATTCTGCCGGAACCGCCATTGCCACTACGACAACCTTGGGAGACAATACCGCTCCATCTTTTAAATCAATAAGACCACCTTTGAAACCATCTATAAAATAAACACTCTCTCCAATAAATACATTTCGACCAATTTTTATTCCTGTTATTCTATAAAAAAAATTCTTTAAAAAAGATGGTGGAATAAAACTTGCAAAAAAACGCACAAAATAGCGAAACCATAAAACGGGAGAAATAAGATTTATTTTGGGAAAATCTCGTTCGTTCATTTAAAGTTATTGAAATAAAATAACAATTCCGATAATAATAAAACAAATACCAATAATTTGATAAAAAGAAAATGGCTCATGCAAAATAAAAACAGACATAAAACTAACCAAAACAAATGTTGCGCTTGTAAGCGGATACGCAATATTGAGTTTTAATTTTGACAAAGAAAGTATCCAAATAAAAAAACTTGTAGCAAAAACAATAACCCCAAGTATCATTGAAGGATTTTTTATCATTTTATAAATAATAACGGTAAAATTGTCGGCGGAAAGACGTATTTCCGTGAATGAATTAGCCCCTATCTTGAGAAGAATTTGGCCCAGAGATGATAATATTATAGATATTAAAACAAGAATATACGGATTCATAGGTTATTTTAATTTTGCAATAATCATGGTGTGCCAACCAAAATGTCTTTCCAACCATCTAAATAAAAACTTTGGCATCCACCTGAAATACCAAACATATTGATATTCGTATTTTACGTATTTTCCTATAACATACGGGAAAATATGATCTTTGTATATATTCATAATATTAAAATCTTTCATCAACTTACGAATATCCCAAAATGAATAAATATATGTAATCGGACTGCCGGTTTGCGCCTCGGAATATCTCGGAACCAATTTATTTATTTGCCAAAATCTGCCTTTGCCGTAGGTAAAAATTATCCAGAATACTTTCCAGCACCATTTGGAATAAAGCATTATTCTTATTTCCGTTTCCGGTTTGCAATATTTTTTAATTTCCTCAAATACTTTTTCCGGATGAGGAGTGTGATGAATTACGCCAAAAGAATAAATTAAATCGTATTTCTCCACCGGCACTGTTTTTGAAAGTTCTTCCGCATTAGCAGTATAAAATTTTATATTTTTAAACCCGTATATATTCGCTCTTTTTTTAGCCATTTTTAATGACTTTTCAGACAAATCAACCGCCGTTACATCCGCGCCAGCGCGGGCAAAACCGATTGTAGCCGTGCCGATACCACAGCCAATTTCTAAAACATTTTTATCTTTCCATCTGTCAAATTGTGCAAAATCAAGTATATGCGGCTCAACAAAATACTTTCTCGCTTCCACTTCATTAAAATATTCTTTAGTACCTATTTCTTTTGTGGAATGTCTGATATTGCATGGCCTCCCATTCCAATAATTTTTAACATTTTCAATTGTATTCATTGTGTTTCCCGATCCTGATATATTTTATGTCCTTTTTGAAATTAGATTCGTCTATTATACCCCAAGAATCGACGATAACAGTAGGATTGTGTTTAATATGCTTGTCGCTTATATTTTTAAATTCCGGTTCCGGCGTCGCTATAACCCATAATGGGGAAAAGTTAAGACATTTTTCCATTGATGAGGCGTAGTATATTTTTCTGGAGAAAACAGATTTTGCACTTTTAATCGCCAAGGGATCATAAATGCAAATTTTCGTTTTTTTGTGATTGGTCAAAATATAATTTATCAATTTCACGGCTGGAGATTCTTCAATCACCGGAGTTTTTATTTTATAAGCAAGACCCAAAATGGAAATAGAATTAAATTTATGAATTTTTAAAATATTCTTTATTTTTTTAAATTTGTTTTCTATCTGAAATTCATTTACGCGATCTGTGGCTTTTGCCAATTTAGCGTCTATGCCGTGATTTTTCGCGAAAAAATCAAAAGCTCTATTATCTCTCGGAAAACATGGGCCACCATAAGCAAGGCCTGCTTTCAAATAATACGGGGAAATCCTTTTGTCCGCGCCAAGCGCTCGTGTCACATCATCAACATTCGCTCCGGGTATCTTCTCACAAATATTGCCGAGAGTGTTGGTAAAACTGATTTTCATAGTAACATATGAGTTTAACGCTATTTTAGAGATTTCCGCGCTCACAAGAGACATTTTTGCTATAACAGGATTATTTTCACAAAACTTTTTATAAACTTTTTCTAATATATCGCCGACATTCTTACTGCTTTCTCCTATTAATACTAAATCTGGTCTCAAAAGACCGTTTACAACATCGCCAAGCGCAATAAATTCGGGGTTATAACAAACACTGAAATCTTTATTTAATTTTTTGCCTGACAACTTCTCTATTAAGGGTATAAGATTTTTTTCCGTCGTACCGGGAGAAACAGTAGATGTTATTACAAAGATATGATGTTCTTTTTTATTTTTTAAAAATGGCGCCAACGATATTAAAGAATCTTGAATATATTTATCAGAAAAATCACCTCGTTTCGTAGAAGGAGTGGGCACTATAATAAATGTGGCTTGAGAGTTATTTATTATATCTTCCGGATTCATCGTGGCTTTTAATCTTTTTTTTGATTTATTAATCAATTCTTGCAATCGTGGCTCGTCAACGGGAGTTATGCCATTATTTATTGAATTGACAAAATTATTATTAATATCAAATCCTATTACATCAAATCCTCTATAGGCTAGAGATGCGGCCAAACAAGATCCGAGTTTTCCAAGTCCGACGACAGATATTTTTTTAATCTTATTCATAACTAAGTATTATTTACGCGTAAAGAAATCCACTCATAAGTTTTTTTAATTCCTTCTTTTAATGGCAGTGACGGAGACCAATCTAATTTTTCTTTAATCAAAGTATTGTCTGAATTTCTCCCCCTGACTCCCAATGGTCCAGGAATATGATTTATCTCTAAATTTTTACCAGCTACCTCCATGGTAATTTGCGCCAGTTTATTTATACTCACCATCTCATCTGACCCGATATTGACCGGCCCGATAAAATCTGATTCCATAAGTCTTCTTACTCCTTCTAGGCATTCATCAATATATAAAAATGACCTGGTTTGATTGCCGTCCCCCCATATTTCTATAAATCCTTTATCTTTGGCTTCTGCCACTTTCCTGCAAATCGCAGCCGGCGCCTTTTCTTTTCCGCCAACATAAGTTCCTTCCGGTCCAAAAATATTATGAAATCTGGCAATGCGAACATTTAAACCGTAATTTCTGCTATAACTTAAATAAAGACGCTCGCTGAAAAGTTTTTCCCAGCCATATTCGCTATCGGGTGCCGCGGGATAAGCAGAGTCTTCCGAACAATTCGGATTATCTGGATCCTCTTGATTGTATGCAGGGTACATACAAGCCGAAGATGAATAAAAAATCTTGCCAACTTTATGCTTGTTTGCAAGGTCAACCATATTTAAATTAATCGTAGCAGAATTATGCATCACATCGGCATCATGCTCTCCGGTAAAAATATATCCTGCGCCACCCATATCGGCAGCCAATTGATAAACTTCATTAAATGGCTGGTCTAAAACACTTCTGCAAACTCCAAAATCCCGCAGATCGCCAACGATAAATTCATCGGCTTCTGTTATACTAAATTCCGGTTTTTTTAAATCTACACCCCTTACCCAATAACCTTCTTTTTTTAATCTTCTGACTAAATGACTACCTATAAAACCGCCCGCTCCGGCAACTAATGCTTTTTTCATATCATTTATTTTGTTTATTTGTTTTTTATGCAATATAAATTACAAAAAATATCGCATTTAGTCAACATATATTAGTAATGCGTATACTTATATTGCATCAAAACATCAAACAAATTTAATTTATAAAGTGTTTATCAAATTAATAAATTTCTCCGCTTCTTCGCGACTTGCGGGATCAATAAGTATTATTTCTTCCGTTTGCTTTATCGCATTTTCTTTATCATTAATCTCAGCATAAAGAGAAGCTATCTTCTTTTTTATCTTAATATCTTTTGGATATAATCTTAACACATCTTTTAATAAATTTATCGCCATTAAATGATCTTCTCTTTCCGCAAACCAATCTGCTAAGAAAATCATATTATTGTAATCCTTATACTCAAATTTGAATCCGGATTCCAATATTGCTTTAAACTCCGTTTCCGCTAAATCATTTTGACCATCTAGCGCGTGAAGAACGCTCAAATAAAGTTGTGGCCTTAAATATTTGATATTTAAATCTTTGGCCGCTCTCATAGAAACTATTGCTTCGGTATAATCGCCCAAGTTCATATGAATTTGGGCCAGATCCATATAAAGATCCTGGCGATTGGGTGCTATTTTTATTGATTTTTCCAATAAATTTTTAGCATTATTTAAAGAATTATTATTACCATTCAAATTAAAATCTAATAAGTCAACTTGCGCTCCGTAATAAAGTGGTTTGATATCATATTTATTTTTTAAAGATAATTTTTCCAACTTTTCTTTTGTTTGACGGATATAGTCTATCAACTTTTCGTCGTCAATTTTTGCACCAGTGATAATTCTGGCAAAAGAATATGTCGCTTCTGCTTCAAAAATCGCTGGATTTATTGATAGTATTTTATCATAATAATCCGTTAAATTGCTAAATGTTTTATTTTTATCAAACTTAATTTCGTAGTAATAAGACGATGCTTTTGCGATTTTAAAATTTATAAACACGGCAGATATCGTCAAAATCATCGCAATCCCCCGTAAAACATGCTGATTTTCATTTTTCAACAATATTTTTTGCAATAATTTTCCAAATTTTTCATTTAATTCTAATTCTTTTGCGCTAATTGATAAATACGGCAAAAATCCTAAAATCAAAATGAGCGGCAAAAAAGTAATTAGCGTATCAAAAAAAGTCAAGCTACTTATAAAATAAGCCGCAAAAAGCATGGAAAAAATCACCGATTCTGCCTTGCGGTCTTGTTTATATAAACGAATTAGCGCAATCGCGGAGGCAAACCATATTGCCAGATAAGCAGACAGCCCTGCCAACCCCGTCGTTACCGCTATGTCCAAGATATTGTTATGCGCGCGATCAAACCACAGCTCGCTGACATTGTCTGTTATCAATTTTGGATTAAAATGTTTGCTAAAAGCCAATTCAAAATTCTCTTGCCCCCAGCCAAATATCGGTTTGTCGCCAATCGCTTTAAGCGCGATTTCCCAAGACGCCAAGCGATTGATGGTTGATTGATCCTGCGCAAGATTAGTAAAACGCTTAATCATATAGTTATCCTTTAATAGGGAATATGTTCCTGCCAAAAAGACAACCAAAAAAATAGCGGCGCCCAAGATGGCAATTTTAACATTGAATTTCGGATAAAAAATTTTTATTTTTTGAAATCCTAAATATATTAAAAATGGTAAACACAAAATTAAAGAAACCGCCAATCCCAAAATCGGCCCACGAGACGATGACAAATAAACACCTGCGATTGCAAGCAATACAACGACAAAATAAATAGCCTTATATATTTTTTTATTTTCTATTACAAAAAAATAAATACTAATAAATAAAATAAAAATGGAAAAAATTCCATAATAAATCGGATTGCCAAACAATGAGTCGATTCTCTGTTGCTCCAAATAAATCCTTTCAAATAATCCATAAAATTCTATAATGGCGCCTATGCCAAGAAAATATTTAAATAATTTCAAATAATCTTCTTTTTTGCCAAAAACTCCGGATAAAACAACAAAAAATGCAAAATAATGCAACTGCATAAATAGGCCCCCGGTCAAAGAACGCACCGGAGTGCCCCAAAAACTTTTTGCTGGTTCAACGCTAAATATAGTCGCCAAAGCGGACACTAAAATAAAGACAAAAAAAGCCACTCCAATCAAAGACAATTTTGGCGGCTTTATTTTATTTTTTATCAAAAGCCACAGATAAATAAAAAGGGAGATTTCTACGACGACATTAAAATAAACCGCGCGATAAAGATGGGCTGGTATCAAAAACACCAACAAAGACGCAAATATAAGAAATCTTAAGAAATAATTCATTAATTGATGGCCTTTGCTAATCTTTAAATATATCGCAACTTAGTTTTGTCTTCTCGGTGGCTTCCTTGTCCTTGCTGATACCACAAAGATACCGAGCATAAGCGGGATAAATAACATCCGGCTGATAAGACTCTTGATGTAAGGCCGACTCATACAAATCAATAATTTTTTGCGATGGCGCGTTCATTAAATTTTGGTATAAATCGGCAAGCCGGATATATAAATCGCCGACCTCGGGAGCCAAAATAATGGCATCTTTTAGCGCTTTTTCCGCATTATCATATTCTTTTAAAATAATATAAATATTAGATAAATTCTGATAGGGCTGATATATTTTTTTGTCTTCAAATTTTTTGCCGGCGAAAGAATAAATCTCAATAACGCGATTAAAATATAATTTTTTATTGACAGTTGTTATATCGCCAAGCCCCTTCCACCAAAACCCAGCAGAATTATAATTATAATAATCATCAGGATTTTTCCTAATATCCTCCTCGGCTTTTATGGCATTTTCATAATCTTCTTTTTGGTATTTATCCGTGAATTTGATATTTTTTAACTCTTGCGGCAATTCGCTCAAATATCGAGGTTGAACCTCGATATTTGAATTATTTTGCTGATTAACAAAAAAATCAGCAAAAATCGGCCATTTCCAATACAAAACAGCGCTCGCGACTATTAAAATTACCAATAAAACCACATATAAAATTAAAGATGGCTTTTTATTCATAGGTAAAATGGGGGGGCGTCCCACTATCGAAGTTCAACTTCGATAGTCCAAATATCGAGGTTGAACATCGATATTTGGAATTATACATAATACCCTACTCTCTCACAAGCCAAAATGATTGATAAGATATGTTTTTATATTGATCAATAATCTTCTGCCGACTGATGATATTTTCCAGTACCGCCTCCGAACCGTCATAAAATTGAACATAACTGGATTCACTTACCACGCCTTTTATATCACTGATCATATTATCGTAGGAAGCGCTATCCCATTGCCCCATAAAAACTACTGGCTTATCCAATGTACCTATCGCCTCCAAACGTCCATAAACTTTCAGAAAACTGTCGCTACCAAACTGTATAACAGCCCCAGGCTCAATTTTCAATACCCCGCCCGCTTCCACTTTCGGATCGCCGACTTTATACCAATAATTATCTTTTGCTTTGTCATAAAGCAGATAAGGAATTTTATTGGAAATTGTCGCAATTTCACCATCTCTTACAAATGGATTATAAACCGCAAGTCCTTTTCCGGCACCAATTGTATTATCCTCTAAATTCAAATTAATAAATCCGTTTGTGGCGATGGGCGTTGAGTTGCTGGTGAAAATATTGTTTAAAATATCAACCGGACTATTTGATGAATCTAATGAATCCACATAAATTCCATGATTTTGATTGTTTTTAATTTCACTGTTTTGAATGGTTCCATGGCTTTGTTGAATAAAAATAGCTTGGCCATAATATGGATTTCCTGCAAAATTACTGCCGTTATCACCGCTAAATTCGCTGTTTGAAATATCAAATTCCGAATTATTTTGCAACATCAAAAGGCCGTATTTTGCGTTTTTGATTACTGATTTGTTGATTTTTATGATTGAATTATTAGCCGATATTTTCCCTTTGTTAATCTCTACATTTTCTATCTCTCCCTTGGCGCCGGAAAAATACAATTTTGTATATTCCTCATTCCCGTTAATTATTATTTTACTATTTTCTGTCCCCTTGGCAATCAATTTTGCGCCATCACTAAATTGCAATTGGCTAAAACTTGTGAATTCAAATTCGGCGCCTGGTTCTATTGTGACTTGGGAATTATTAATTCCAATAGGGCCATTAGCTATATATTTGCCTCTTAAAGCCAGTAAAATGGTATCTTTTGTTATTTGCGGCGGGGCTTCAAAAACACCGCTATTTAAAGGATAAATCCCAATAGCGGAATTAGCCGCGCGAGGAGTGCCGAGAATTTTATTGCCATCCGCGTCTTGCGCTTCGCCCCCTTCGCCCTTATAATTTTGCCAATTGTTTTTAAATATACTACTGGACCAAATATTAACCCTCTCGGAAGTTCTTTTGCTGTCATTGTCTCCGACATATAATGTCCAAACACTGTCTACCATATTATTTTCTGCATCAATCAATATTAAATTCTGCCCCGGCTCATTTGAATATTGCCTATTTGTTAACGCTCCTTTATAAATTTGATCGGCTAAAATATTCACAACAGGATCATCATTTGTTCGTTCAAGCAAATAAAAACCGCGGGGAGCAATTTTTCCAGTTAAATTTACATCAATAATTCCGTCTGTTGTTTTCAAAACTAAACCAGTCAAATCTATTTCTTGATTAGTCTTATTGGCAAGTTCAATCCACTCGTCACTGGAATCCGCCTTTGTCCCCATCCAGGCAATTTCATTTATCACCACCGGTTTTGAGGAAATATCAGCTTGTAAATATTGCCAATCGGTTTGAGCGCTATTTGTATCTGCGCTACTGCCACGCAAGCGAAAATAATATGTCAAGTCATCATATAAAGCAATAAAATCCGCGCTTCCTTCATCAGGAGAAGCAACATTATTTTGAAAATTTAAATCTTGCCAATCAAAATTCGGCGCAAGTTTATATTGCAATTCCCAATTTTTAATAACGCTGTTTTTATCCTCCCAATTCAAAGTAAAGCTAAAGTTGCGGACATTGTAATCGGTGAGATAAAAATCGATATCCGGCAAAGTTGGGGTTGGGGGCGCTGATTCTTCTTCGACTGGCCCTGGATTTTCTTCTTCTTGATTTGTTATCCCCGATTCTTGATTCTGTTCTAAAACATCTGGCGCCGCCACCTCTGTATCATTTTGTGATTGCTCGGTATTAATATCCGGCGCATCATTACCAACTATTATGGGAACAGTGTCGCTTAATTGATCTAATGGCGCTTGATCATCAACATTATTTTCATCCGGCGGTTGAGAATGAATATATATATTTTGATATTGGCCAGTTGGCATAAAAACACCGCTCTCATTGCTTACAGAGTTGCCAATACTGCCGCTATTATTACCTTGATATGGAGCATGAATAATCTCCCCCGGAATTGACCGTTGATAAGGCACATGGATTATTTCAATCTTGTCATTATTGCTCAATTCTTGATTCGCGCTTATTGACTCTGATTCTACGAGCTCCGATTCTATACTTACTCCTTCTGTTTCTATCCCTGTTTTTGATCCGATAATTCCTGATTCCATTCCCAATTCTTGATTCCCAATTCTTGATTCTTGCCCCTGCTCATCAACAGTATTTTGAGTCAAGTTTTCCGCAACTTGCCCGATATTAGCGACGAAAGCCATTGGGCTGATTTGTTGGGGTTGGGAGAAGATGTTTCCAATAGTATCTGAAACTGATATTACTGAATCATATACCGGTAAAATAAATCCATAATATGGCGATCTCATTTTTTGCCACCAACTTATTTTTGGCTCATCTTTTATTAAGTTTTTGTCTTTTTCCGCTTTGGCAACTTCTTCTTTAAAAAGTTTTATTACTCCAGCACCGTTTAATACCGCTTCGCTGGAGAGACGAGAGAAATAGGAAGATAAAACTAAATTATCGTTATCTTCCAATGTATATATTTTCTCATATAGTTTTTTATCTTTATTCCAAGCTTCATATTTTTTAACCAACACAAACTCCTGATCATTTTTATCTTTCCCATATCCATAATTCTTATCTTCTCTTAAAATCTTTGGATTGCCATATTTTTCAGAATTTATCGTATGCTCGCTAAAAAAATATTGATTAGAGTAATTGGCCAAATAATCAAAATATTCATCAATAGAATTTAAAATTACCGGCGATTTATTTTCTTTGCCTAAAGTTTGCGCAATAGTTAAATTCCATCTATTCCAGCCACTACTATAATCCTCATAGGGACTGCCACCATCTTTAGTTAAACCGTCTCCTTCGTGCGCGTGAGTATCATTTCTGGTATGATCTGGCACAGTTTTATCTTCTAATAGATGTAGGATGTGTCCAAGAGTTTTATAAGCATACTCCTTATCGCCATTTACATATCTTCTTATGGCGTTTTCCCAGGTGCGATTACCGCCATAATCTTGATATTTTAATTGCAAAACTTCATTGTGAGCCCAGTTTTTTGAAGATACAATTTCCGTATTTACATTGAAAAATATTTTTGAAAACAATTTTAATGTTCCAGATGACACATTGCCCAAATTCTCAGATTTCCACCCGTCGCCGTTTGTCGGATCATAAAAATGGTTTATCCATCTTGGGGGCGTGTCTTCATCAATTGACCCCTGCACTATCAATTCTTTTTCTTCATTGGTTAATCTATCATCGAAATAAAGATTATAAAAATCTACAATTTCATCGGTTATACCTGGGTGAGTTGTTTGGTCATCATAAGATTTGCTATTTTGAGAAAATAAAAATAAACCTCCGATTGTTAAAATCGCAATCGTTACAATAAAAAATATTTTCCTTAATATAATAACCATTAAATTTCTTTAATCTTCCAAATTCCTTGAGGATATTTAATTAAATTAAATAAAATTGTCCCCTTCGATATATATTTGTCACCATTAACCAATCCCGTGTCATTATTTTCTAATTTTATTATTTCTTCTGCTACTGGTTTTAAAAAATCTTTTGTTTTATTTAAATTATTTATTTCAATCAGCTCTTTTTTCCATTCCTCCTGTTTGCTCAAGACAAAATATTTACTCGCCAAATCAAAATCTTCTTTTTCCACTGCGGCAATAAATAATTCCAGTGTCTCTTTGGGAGTTTTACCGCCATAAGTATCTTCCAAATATGGTCTATTTGTTTCTTCTGTTAATTCTTTAAGTTCTTTGTTAAATTTCCAATCCTGATATTTTGGGTATGCATAAAAAGCAAAAAATGCGGATATTAAAATAATCCCCAAAACCACGCCCCCTATTTTTAAATATTTTTTAACCGGTTTTATATTGGTAGCGTTCTCGATTTTATCCTCCATATTTTTATTTCCCCAATATCGAAGTTGAACTTCGATATTGAAATTATTTACAAAAAGGCCTCTCGCGAAGAGGTCTTTATTGTTTTTTCTTTATCACTTTTTTATTAATGTATTTATTCATTTATTTTATCACACCAAAAATTTATCCACAATGTAATCACAGCAAATGACATCACCACCCGTCCCACCATTCCCCCACTATCGAAGTTCAACTTCGATAGTGGGGAGAAAAAGGCTTTTTTAGACAAAATAAAATTAGACAAAACAAAACACCCCCGAATAAATCGGGGGTGTTTTGGGTTCGTTGCAATCCACCTAAGGCAGACCAACGGATTCATTCAATCATTCAGAGACAGCTTATGCGCCTGGTTTAACTAAGATATTGCCAGAGATAGGCAAGCCAATATTAGAAACATTGGCATTGTTGATATCAGCAGAAGTCGTGCCGTCTGACCATGAAAGATCAGCAGCCGCATTGCCAATAGTCATCTGGAATGAGTTACCAGTAGCTGAGTAATCCGTTAGGTTTGCCTTGACATAATATGTCTTGGTTTCACCTGCAGGGATTGTAGTATTAACTGTCGTGAAAGTGACAGAACCATCATCAAAGTCTTGACTAGTCAACTGGGTGGCGACTGTGGTGTTAGTAGAAGCATCATACAAATCAGCTGTACTATCCGCAACGTCAGCACCAGCTTCAACTATCGTGAACAAGATATTGTGGTTTGTGCCATCAAATGTCACATCATTTGCTGTGTGAGCCGTAATATTGAATCTAATGATTTCAACATTACCGGGAACCAAACTTCCTGTAGGTGAAGCACTATTTATGGCGAATGTCGGTTTGGTCTTCACAACAATCTGACTATTACCGTCATAATTTGCTGAGGCAGAACCTAATGCGAATGCGCCAGATAATGAACCCTTAGCAGAAATGTCGGTAGATGCAGTGTGAGTTGTTATATTGGCAACTCTGAATTTAAACTGCTCGCCATTTGCGCCAAATACCGCGTTCGTTGAAGGAGTGATGTCGGTCTTTAAAACAAGGGTTACTGTGCTGTTCTTTGGAACAGTGAACAGACCGGCTGAATTTTCAAAGATTGCATACTCATCAACAGAAACTGCTGAATCTGGATCAGTCAAAGCAGGAGCCGTTGAACCAACTTGCGAAGAACCAACGAAAAGCTTGAGGTTCTTAACATTGCTTGGAGCATTAACATCTGTTTGAGCTTGTTTCAATTTGATGCGAGTAACTTTCAAGTCTTCAATGTTATCCGCTGTGAATTTCCA
>Ga0209728_1000106_pt1 | contig 76122 bp, 132 predicted proteins | sample RifGroD1_FD_183997 | JGI IMG/M metagenome (GOLD analysis project Ga0209728, IMG submission 183997) | Groundwater microbial communities from Rifle, Colorado, USA - Groundwater D1 (SPAdes) (version 2) | ecosystem: Environmental > Aquatic > Deep subsurface > Groundwater | place: Rifle, Colorado... | reverse complement strand
ACTAGCAGGAGTAATGGATAGGCCATTCATTATTAGAAGATAACTCGCATCTTATCCTGCTAGTTCTCTATTTTTGGGCGAGTAAACAAATTAATAAATTAAAAAGAAAGCGAGATGTTGAAAAATGTGAAAAGTAAATTTAGGCAACCTATCCTATTAGCAAAAATAAAAATAAATAAGAAGGAATGATTATTAATGAAAACTTATGAAGTTCGCAAGAGGTATTTGGCAGAAGCTTTATCCTATTTGGGGTTTAGATATTATAAGCAAGGTTTTGGTTCAGATACCGTTTATAGTTTTGAGGACACTGATAAATTTTCTAAGGCAATGACTGAATTAAATCAATTAAAAGAAAAATTAAGAAACACTTAATTTTCTATACCATTTTGAAGGAGGCAAGCAATTAATGAAATTAAATCTAGATTATGTATCAAATATTATAGGAGAAACTTATAGAAAATGGAAACCAAGAGATATAGTAATTATTGAAGCACAGACAGGAACAGGTAAAAATTATTTCATAGAGAATATTTTCATGCCTTATATGTCACCAAATAAAGTATTATTCGTATCAAATAGAACAAATTTAAAAAGACAAGTTAAAAAACGTTTATTAGAATCACATGGATTAAAAATACCTGAAACATTAGAAGAACTGGATGGAACAAAAACTATTGGTCATGTTACAGTTTGTTCATATCATGCTCTGCAACATTCATCTTTAAATGAGAAATATAAAGGTAAATTATTTGATCTAAGTAAATATTCAGCAATAATTTTAGATGAATGTCACTTTGTATTATCAGACTCAGGATATAATAATTTATGTAGATTTACATATAAAAAATTGATTGTAGCACAATATCCTAACCTTATAAAAGTATTTATGAGTGCTACAATGGATGAAATTGGTAAACCTATTACATTCCATATGAATAGTGCTATAGATAAAATAATGGGAAACAAACCAAAGATATATACCTATAAAACTGGTAAGGATTATTCAAATGTAAAAGTAAAATATATTGAACATTATAATTATGTGGAAATAATTACTAATATGATATTAAATGATACAAGTGATGAAAAATGGTTAATATTCATTAGTGATTTAAAAGATGGCAAGAAAATAATGGATGATATTGGAGAAGATAAATGCTCTATAATTAAATCAAGAACAAAATCTGATGAATTGATGTCTATAATTAATGAGGATATATTTCAGAAAAAGGTGTTAATTGCTAGTAAGGCGTTAGACAATGGAATCAATATAAAGGATGATCTTCTTACAAATATAGTAATATTAGCATGGGATAAAGTATCGACTTTACAAATGTTAGGCAGAAAGAGGATTTTAATTGATAATCCACAAGAAATTAATTTATATATTTCAACAAGATCAAAGAAAGCATTTCAAGGATTATTGAGAAAGTATAATAGAAAATTAGCAGATATTGATTTATTGATGCTTGAAGATGACAATAAAAATAGTTTTAATTATCGTTATGATAATAAATTAAGCAAGATTAGTGATGATATTATCTATAAAGACTCTGGAACAAATGAATTTATGGTTAACCCTATAGGGGAAGTAAGGTTGAAGAAAGATATTAAATTTGCCGAATATATGATTAAACAATTTGAAATGACTGATAAATTCGCATATATTCGTGAGCAGTTAGGATGGTTGGATTTGGAAAGTATGTTTGAGGAAGAATATTTAATAGAAGAAGTAATGTTAGATTCTGATATTGAAACATTAGAGAATTATTTGGAATCTTTACTTGATACAAAAGTATTAGAGGAAGATCAAATAAAACTCAAGGAATTATTAACAAGTGAAGCATATCAAATTGATAGAGGGTTACTTCAAGGAACTAAAAAGATGCACCCAGATACATTTAATAGTATTATGGAGAAAACATTAAAATTACCATATAAAGTAACTGCAACAAAAACTTCTAAAAGAGAAGAAGGAAAAGTGAAAAAATATACTTATTGGACAATTATAAAAACATTAGAATTATAAAAATTATAAAATAATGTATCCCTTTTCTATACATCTTTCTATATTATAGATAAATGTATAATTTAGGGATACAAATTGTAAAAATAATAATTATAATATAACCATGGAAGGAATTTTGTGACAACAAAATTACTGGAATGAAAAGCCTCCTGCAAGGACATGTATATTCATTATAATATAATCAATAATTATGTGACATGTCAAAGGAACGACGAGGGTGTGCGGTAACTTTTGTGCCAAAAGATTACCTTACCAAATTTCGCTTGACGCTCAATTTGGGATATATTTTTTAATTTAATGATTATTATCTAATGTGTGGAAGCAAACTAAAAAATAAACAAATAAAATCCAATAAAAGTATGTTTTCCTAGTATATTTGAATTTATGATAGGAGGAAATTATGTCTGGATTAACACCTAAAAAGAAAGAAGAATTAAAACAGATGATGGGTAAGTATTCAGGGAAGGTTTGTTTGAGTTTACTGTCGATGGAAGAGTCTTTAGAAGATATTATTCCTATTAATTGGTCTGAGGATGTTTTGAGTGGCAAGAAGAAGGTTTTGATTGGTGGGTGTGAGCATGATTTTATGAGAATGCAATATGCAGATGAGGAATTTAAGTGTACTAAATGTGGAGTGAATAGGGATGATTTAGGTTGGATTAGTAGGTTGTGCGAGGAATAGGGATTGAGAGTTAGAAATAAAATATTTACAAAATTTAAATAATATAGTATAATTAAGTTATATATTAATGGTGGTTTCTCATTAGGGTTGCAAACCTGATGAGAGTAAAACTAAGAAAACTTCTATTGACCTTTACAATGGAAATTTCTTAAATCCACTAATCTTTATTAAAGGAAAGAAAGAAGGAATAATTATGTTAATAACAAAAGAGGTTGAAGTAGAAGTAAGTTCTAGAAATTCAAAATACTATGAGGATAAAGACTATAAAATATCTAGATACATAGATAATAAAGGAAGAAATAAAATAAAAAGAGGGACAAAAATACTGGTTAATGTTAATGATTTATCAAAAGGTTCTGAAGTGTCTATTGATATTGAATGTGATGGTTGTAGCACACCAAGACAAATAAATTGGGAAGTTTATAATAGATATGTAAAAGACAATGGAGAATACTATTGTCAGAAATGTTCTAAGAAAGGAAAATATAAAAAATATATTTCTTTTGAAGAATGGTGCTATATAAATTTATCAAAGGAAGAAGCAAATTTATTATTATCTAGATGGGATTATAATCTAAACATTGATAAAAACGGAAACAAATTAAGTCCTAAAGATGTTACTTATGGTTCAACTGGCATAGATGGCAAAGGTTACTGGTTTAAATGTTTGAAACATCCAGAGCATGGATCAGAGCAAAAAATATAGGTAGTTTTACTAATAGCAGTAAGCATCCATTAAATATTACCTGTAATCAATGTAACACTGTAGCAATGACTCATCCATATTTAGTAAAATATTTAGTAAATATGGAAGATGCTTCAAAATATTCTGTGGGGTATCATAATAAAATTCCTATGAAGTGTCCAGATTGTGGCTATGATAAAAATCTGAGAATTTATAGTTTAATAAGTCAAGGATTTGGCTGTCCGAAATGCGGGGATGGTATTAGTTTTCCAGAACGTTTTTTCTTTAGTTTTTTAGAACAACTAAAAGTATTATTCCAAATTCAATTATCAAAAACTACTTTTGAGTGGTGTAAAGACTATAAGTATGATTTTTATATTAATAGCGAACATTGTATAATAGAAACACATGGGATACAGCATTATGAAGAGAAAAAATCATGGGGTTCATTAAACGAAATACAAAACAACGATGCTATTAAAGAACAATTAGCTAAAAATAATAACATAACTTACATAATTTTAGACTGTAGATATTCTAATTTGGAATGGATTAAAAATAGTATAATGAATAGCGAATTACCACAATTGTTTAATTTCTCAGAAGATGATATAGATTGGTTAAATTGCTACGAAACAGGATGTAAGAGTTTAGTAAAAACAGTTTGTGAAATTTGGAATCAAGGAATTTATAAAACAGTAAAAATTAGCGAAATATTAAAAATTAGTCTACAGTCCGTTGGAAGATATTTAAAACAAGGAGTGGAATTAGGATGGTGCAATTATAATCCACAAGAAGAGGTATGTCATAGAGTAGTATGTTTAACAACTAAAGAAATATTTAATAGTTTAAGGGATGCATCAAATAAATATAATGTTGGAAGTCCAAGTATATCTGCATGTTGTAGTGATGATAAAAAGAAATCAGCAGGTAAACTTCCAGATGGAACTAAACTTATATGGATGTATTATGAAGACTATATTTTAAAAAGTGAAAAAGAAATTAAAGATATATTGGATTCTATAAATAGAAAAATTATTTGTGTCACAACTGGAGAGATTTTTAATAAACAATCAGAAATATCAAAAAAATTTAAAGTTGATCATAGTGATTTAAGTAAATGCTGTAGAAATAAAAAGAATTCTGCAGGTAAGCACCCCATCACTAATGAACCTCTTATATGGATGTACTATGATGAATATTTAGAAAATAGCAAATAATATTATAGAGAGTAATCACAAACAAATTAATGTGATTACTCTCTATTTTTTTCGTTTTATTTAGTACACCAATTAATTACAGTCTCATTAAAATGCTTAACACTTGATGTGCCATTGATAATTTTCCCTCCTTCTTTAAGGACTGGCCTCCATCGACTTGCAGTTCTTAAAAAGAAATCATTTTCAGTTAATTTAGCAAGTTTAATTTTCCAGTCTGAATCATCCTTTAAAACTGCACTCAATGCTATCATTGCACCAATTGCTAAAGGTTCGATTGTGAAATATTGTTTCTTTAAATTGTTTTTAGACTCTAAATCAGAATTAGCCATAAATTGAGGGAAGATAGATACTAATTCATCGACATACTCTATTAACCAATTTTCAACATTCGTTTGTTCTAATTTAGTTTGAGGCTCTTTATAATTTTTTTTGATTGCATTCGTTAAAACTCCATAACTGCAAACATTAGGGCTGGAACTCTTGATTGTTGTGCTAACTGTTTCGATTTTGTTTTTTAAATCAGACTCTTTTTCAATTCTTCTTGCAATTTTGTTAGCATAATTACTATTATCAAGATAATGTGTTCTTGTGGGGTTGACTCTAAGCGAAAAATTGTTCAATTCCGCGAACATTTGTCTCGCATCTTCGTCAGATACCACATTTACTTCGCAATTAAAATAAAATTGTCTAGGATCATCATATTGGTCTGGATGTTTAATCCAAGCGTTTTTCCATTTTATGGAAGCTCTAGCACGGTGACTAAAATCTATTCCCTGTAAATATCCTTCTCCTGTAATACTATTGTCCTCTTGATTATACACTAAATCTGATTCGTTGCTCGTTGAATAATTTAAGACAATTGTATTTCCAAAAATTTTCTTTTGTGTAAAAGCTTGAAAAATATCATTTACATGTTTATTGGAGAAATTGTCTTTTTCTTTCCCCGATGGTGTCACAACGCTTCCCCTCTGAATGCTAGGAATGAAACGAATAATAAAATTTTCAAAGTAGGAGGCAAGGTCAAATGAAGAGATTGTACAAATATACTTAGTAATTTCTCCTTGATTATAAACAGGAATAACCGGAGAGAATGACCAACTTGTACTTTCTTTTAATTTTAAGTCATTTTGTTTTAATTCTTGTTTGAGTTTGCGTAGTTCCCTTTTCTTCGCTAATTCATCTTTCTTCCTTTGAGTATCACTGTATTCTTCATTAAATTCTTCCTTCGGAATCTGCTCTTTGTCAGTTTCACTTTCCTTCCCATCCCCTTCATCTTTCATTCTATTCAAATTACTCAAGCTAGGCATATTCCGCATATTCAATTCCCTCATTTGTTGCTTTAATTTTTCATCATCTACTTCCGCATCCATTTCCTTAACCAATTCCATTTCATGTTTTTGAACCATATCTTCATCACCAATAATTTCATCCAGACTCTCAAATCCTGCAGCAGTTTCGCTCATTGCATTAATTACCTCTTCCTTAACTTGATTGACCACATTCATATCCATTTGATTAAACCTTTCTCTGTCTTTATCCTTATTACCCTTCCTTGTCATATCCTGTATATCTCCTTCCATTCCTATATTTTCCATATTTCCACTTTTATCGAATTTAAAAATCATCTCAAATCAACCCTTTCACACTATTATAATCTATTTTATTAGTTTAGCAAGTTTTAATGCCAGTTTTTATTAAAAATCTCAAAAAGAAAAGAGTGAACAAGTCACACTCCATTAATCAATAATAATTCCTTTCATTCTTAGATAAATTTCCTCTGTGTCCAAAATTAATTCAACAGTATTTCTTTTAATATGTGTTTCTTCAACTATCAAATCATCAATATAAATTTCTTGTTTAGTAAAATTGTCGATAATATTTTTAATCATCCCCATTAATATCCACTCCTTTTATTCAATAATTAAGATACAATAAATATTACAAGTAATCCCAACATAATTAATATACTATATATAAATGTTCGTCTAAATTTCCATGTAATAAATAATAATAAAATTAATATCGTAGGAAATAAAAATGAACTATGATTATTTGTTTGTACTTGCCCTAATACATATGGTTCAGGATTAACAAGAATCCCATCTCTACTATAAACGCTCAAATGCAAGTGACTTCCATTGGAATGACCAGATGGTTGTATCTTAGGATCTCCCCCAGAATACCCAATAATATCACCTTTATGAATCACATCTCCTACTTTAGATTTAAATGAGGATAGATGACCATAGACAATTACTTCTCCATTAGGAGTCTTGTAACGTATGTTGTTGCCTAGCATTTCATTAGTTGATACTCCTGTGATAATCCCATCTGAAATTGCTTCTAATGGTGTATTCTGTGGCAGGGCATAATCTGTGCCGGAATGAGGAATTTTAGGGTGCATAGAATCTATTTGATAAAAATGTGTTGTAATCGGATAATTAGCAATTGCCATAATAATCACCTACCTTTATCAACCTTCAAATGGTAAACCATATTTCATTGAATGTTCTAAATCTAAATAACTCCTATCTACTTTTTTTAACCATCCACATTTCTTCCACTCAGGATATGACTTGGTTGTAAATATTGCATATTCTCTATTAAAATTTATGATATTGAGAGCGTGAAAAGGTTTAGTCTCCATTGCTTCTTCAATTGATATGTTACCTTGCATCAATTCAGTTTCTAATAACTTGAAATTTTCCTTACTTGCTCCACCAAGAAACATAAAATTCGCTTGAGCAGATTTTAAATTAGGCAAGAGCCTTTTCATATCTGGTAAATAATGGGATGTGATCACATAGCTCAATCCAAATTTTGGAGACTCCTTTGCCTTTGATGATAAGAAACTAGCAACCTCTGGTAGTCTGTGTATTTCATCTAATATGACATGGCACATTCTAGGATTTTTAGTTTTAGACCTAGCGGTAGCAAGAGCTAACCAAATCTTGAAATACATGAATGTCACCATAGGTTTTAATACTTCTAAATCAAATACGCTATCGCTCATTTTAATTAAAACGCATTTCCCCTCATTAGCAAATTTAGTAAAGTTAATTTCTGGATTAGAAGGCGTAGAAAGAAGTGTTTCTGAAATATAATCATTCATAATTGCACTTGCCCTATCTAGGATACCTGACACCATAGAATAATTTGTTCCCCCTTTTCCATCGTCTAACAATCTTAATTGTTGAATCATACTATTGGTTTCTGGTAATCCAGATGATTTGATAAATTTTTCTCTAATATCAAATTCTTGTAAAACATCAAAAACATCCTTAAGAGTGCTTCCCTTTTGGGATAAAACAATCTTTCCTGCTATACTTAAAAATCTTTTCATTCTTGGTTTAAGTTCCCCTTCAGAATCAAATCCTGATACAGCATTTACAAATCCACAAAGAGAAGAGGTTAAATGACTAGCTAACATCATTTCATCTATATGATCTTTTGTTTCAACATTAAGTAATTCATTAAAATCCAATGGAAGTCTTTGTCTAATATTGCTGTAATCCAATATCACTAACTTATCCTTAAATTCTTCTGGCATATGATCTCTAACATCTTCTACAATTTCACAATTTTTAATTGTATCTATACAAATAACACTATCTCCTGCTTTAATTGCTTCAAGAATAAAATGCTTAGTTTTTTCGGTCTTACCTGCTCTAACTGGAGCTACAATAACCTTTACAATTGCATTCATGGAATATTCTGTGGGAAAATACGTTGGAATTTTAGTTCCTTTAAAACTAGCGTCACCAATTTTAATTTTACCACCCTCTCTTAATTCAATAGGAATCTTATTCTCAGTATTCTCAATTGTATTCTTCATTGCACTCTTGAAATCCATCTGCATCCTTCTATCCGGTAATTTTAAGAAACTCACTAATTCCTTTGTACAAAAAATATTCTTACCAGTCAATCTCTTAATAAATTCTCTTTTATTTCCTTTATGTTTTCCAACATCAATAAACTCTAATTCCTGCTCTCCATCTAATATTTTAAATACTCCAGAAAATGTCTTTTGATAATACCTAGTCCTTTCTTCACTTGTGCAATAAACCCTAATTTGAGTCTCAAATCCATTAAATGTAACTTTTTGAGTTGACATATGAGCATTCCTGTAAACATTATTACCCCATTTTTCAACTTGTTTTGTTTTCTTTGAATATGCTTCTTTTTCTTTTTTATCAACTCCAATAGCCACATCTAATAAATCTAAAAATCCTTCAACACTTCCAATTAATTTTTCTGCAACTGCAATAATTGTGCTAGGATGAACTGGTAATTCTTCTCCATTTTTATGTTTAATATTCGCTTTGCCCCAATTCTCTTTCCATTTTTCATGTAATGGTAATACGCCCAACTGCAATAAAACTTTATCCTCTGGCAATACCGAATTAATAACAGATAATAAATTATCCAATAATCCTGTATTATCTGTGTAATTTGAGTTCAATGAGAACATAAAGTGTTTTTTCTGTGAAAATGTGCAATAATATTTATTAACAAATTGAGGAAAATAATCTTCAATTTCTTTAACTGCTGCAACTCTAAATACTTTATCAATTTTATTTACTAATACCACAGTATATTTGTCTGGAATAACATAATTAAATTTAATATTTTTACCTTCAAATAAAATTTCATAATAAATAGGACTTGATTGATTGATAACAATATTTTTGTTTAAATAATCATACTTAACCTTCCCTTCGCTAATTGCATGAATTGTGTCAAGAATAGACTCGATTGATTTTCCAGATTCTATAAATCTACTAGGAGTAACTTCAAATACTTTATAATCAAAAGTTTCTTTCTTTAATCTTGGGACAATTTCCTTTTTTCTAAAATTAATCAATGTATTTTGTTCCATAATTATCACTCCTTAAATTTTTAATACAACTCTAAAAAACAGTTTGAAAATAATATATATCATAAAAGCAGGATATATTTTTTGAAATAATGCTTCAACTTCTACGGTTTTACCATTTTTTATAAATGACATATAACCTAAATATATTAAATAACTAATCATTGCCAAAGATGCAAGTTCTGGAAGGTTTTCAGCAAACGATCTTGTTTTAACTTGACCTGCATGGAGAAGATTCTCACCAACCTTCCCCATGCCTTTTTCGATGCCAGATGATATTCCACGTTCAATAAAATTTTCTTCAGGCATTGAATTGAAATTAGGATTTGGAATAAAGAAATCTTTTAAAATACTTCCTGCCATTAATGTCACCTCATTTTAATACGATTTTATCTACAGTATTATTGATAAACATTACAGCTAAATAACTACATTTAACCAGAAGAAATCCGAATAATAATCCTCTTAATTTTTCAATCATTTGAACCATATCTGGTCGCCTGATTTGTTGATATCCTAAAACAGTAACAGAGTATATCACCATTACCATGCCAATCTGAACTAAAATAGGCAGAATGCTTTGTCTGAAAGGTTCTACTAGCATGTAACTTCCTCCTTTGTGACTAGTTTTTATTGCCAAAAATTCTAATTCCACAAAGTTTCATTCCGATTTTTACAACAGTGACACAAAACATTGCTAGAAATGCATATGAAGCAATATTCAACAAAGTCTCTAAAATTTTCATAAATTAATCTTCCTTCCCATGTATAAATTAATTGATTTAGGACACAATACAATCATGGTCGTGAGCAAGAAATCATTTAATTTATTAAACGAAAAATAATTGAAAATTTGAAGGAGGTAATTAATATGATCTTAGGGGCAGGATTAATTTTTACAGGTTTAGTAGGGTTTGGATATAGCGTTGCACAGATAGTAAATATTGGCAGTCAGTTTTTACAGTAGTGTACTAGCATAATTCAGAAATAGATGGCATATTCATATGAACATGAGAATTCATGGAAGATGAAACTTAGTTAGAGTCTACCTTTTCACCAAATCGCCAACTTAGGCGATTTTTCTTTATAATTCTTTAGTTTCTAATTTAAATGTAATGCTATAACAACAAATACCCCGATGGTATAAACCACATATATACATAAATTACTTTTGATATACCATGTCCAAGGCTTATTCCTTTTTGATAAGAGAGGATATAAACCTACGCTAATTATAGAAATAATTGCAATAATCTGTAAAATTTCTTTATACATAATAATTCCTCCTTAAATAATTACTCCCAATCCCACTCACAATCAAAACACCTATACGTTAAATTATCTTTATCACAAACTTCAAAATCGTCACCTAGTTCATCGACATTCATAGTTTCAAGATTAATATAAGCCATACCGATTACCATTCCTTTGCCAATAATGTTTGATGATCTACATTTAGGATTGGGACATTGTGTTGGAATAATTGGTTTACTGGTTAATATTGGTTTTGTTTTTAATCTAATTTCAGGTTTTTTCATTGATAATTTCAACCCCTTTTTTAGTAATGTAAAAAGTTCCACTGTTCAACTCCTTAAATCCAGAGTCCAATAACCCAAGAAGTTTCAAGTGATTTACATAATTTCTAGTTCTGAAATAATTAATCTCAATCCCCTTACTGATATTACGGATAGTACGACTATTGATTTGATCGGTTAATTTGTTTTGCAACATATGTTGCAATATTTCTACTTCTACTTTATTGAGCATTTAGATAATCACCCTCAATCTTTTTCAATGTCTGAAAATGTTTCATGATTAATCTTATTGAGCATTGTTTGTACGTTATGTATAGCAATAAATGGTAATTTATATTAAACAAAAATAAAAAGCCCTGATTTTTCAAGACTTAATACTTTATAGCATACTTCATTATCTCTAACCCCTATAATCACACGATCTATCATACTTTTAGTCATACTTGATAAAACAAAAAAAAGAAGACACAATCATTACAATTGCATCTCACATCATTATATCTTCAAAATCATCTTTCTCTATCCTCGTCTTTCTTTCAATCTTAGGTTGCTCAATAATTGGTTCTTTTATTACGTTCTTCCCATTATTAATGAGGCACTTTTTAACCCATTTACTAAAATTATTCATTTTAGTTGCTTTTTCAAAAAGTATTAACTCGTCTTCATCTTCCAAATTAAAATAAACAACTTTTCTTCTTACTCTGCTTTTACTTTCATGTTCTCCTTGATGCATCTACTCACACCCATTCTATAATACCCAAGAGTATTAGCAAATACAGGATTATCAATTATCTCTAAATTCTTATAATGTTTTCTAAATAATTCACTAAATTGCAAAGCTCCGCCACCAGTAAGTAATACGCGATCAGAAGGGTCATAATCACTGAATTTCTGAGATAATTCCGCGATAATACGTTTTACATACTGTTCATTGCTAACCTGATTTCCTCTGATCTTGATCATGCCGAACGCCAGAGTTCCTGAGTCACGATTAATGAACTTAGTGTCTGATATTGTCGAAAAATTCACTGTGAGAGAACCAATATCAATTATTCTCTTTTTGCCAAGTCTTAAACTATCATCTTTAGATAATTGATATTGATAAGCTGCGACCCCTTCAGGGACAATTGTAACACTATCAATACATAACTTCTTGATATGTTTATCATTAACTCTAATATTATACTCTCCATATAATAAGTTTTCTAATGCAGTCTTTGTTGCCACATTAAACATATCAACAGGTACACCAGTTACAACAAAAAGACTAGTATCTTCATCATTTTCAACTGCCGATAGAGCAACACCAGTTAGAAAAAGGACTTTGTTCTCATTGGTTATCTTCGAAGATGTATTAAATTCCACTGGGGCAATTGATTCATCTATGGCAAGCTGACCAACAAAATACTTTTCACCATCAATAATTACTTCGTATTCCTCATTATCAGAAATTTCTCTATGATGCCATTCACCAACCACTGATCTAAAAGACACTCCATTTATAAGTTTAGTAGAACTTCGGCCCGTATCAATAGGTATTACTTGAACCATTTATAATTCCTCCTTAATATTTTAGTGTGATGATTGATATGCTGTTAAGCTTAGTATATAGGTTAATATCACACTTTGCAACACATTTTTATGTGACATAAGAATAAAATCCTCCTACTTGCCTAATCCAATAATCCTTGATATAATCAATACAAATCATAATGTAAACAAATGTTTACTTGTAAACAACGTAAACCTACCGTTATATCCACCTAAAATGTAAACATATTTCATATAACCTAAAATCCAAAAACAAATTTAGGAGGAATTAATCAATGAGCGATTCCGAAGAGCAAAGAAAACCATCCTCTTCTACCCTATCAATCCGGTTAGACAATGAAGAAGGTAAAACTGAATGGGATTCACTTCAGGCTCGTACAGGTTTGAAATCAAAAGATTTGTTTTTAGATATAATAAGATTAAAGAAAGATCAACTAGAAGCAGAATCAGGTGGAATATCTGAACTTATAACTCCAAACATGTTGAAAATGAAAGAACACACTGAACGTATAATTCAAATGTTTACAGAGATTACTCGTAGTGAAGCAGACCAAAAGAAATTCCATATGGAAACAGTTCAAACTTTAACAAATGATTTTAAAACAACTTTAGATTCTCTAAGAGAAAGAATTGATATTGCTGAAAACAACAAAAAGGATTCTGATAAAGCAAGAAAAGAAGCAGAAGATAAGTCGGAGACTTTATCCAAAAGAAATATTGAGTTAGAGGCCGGACATAATAACTCAAATTATTTGATTGAAACATTAAGGTTAGAAAATGATGAAATGAGAAAAAGAATCGGGGCTGTAGATGAATTAGAATTTTCAATTGGTGAATTAGAAGATTCTAACAAGTATTTGCAACTTCAATTAAAGGAATCTGAGAATAAATCAGTGTTTTTAGAAGGGCAATTGGTTGAATCAAAGCAGGATAGATTGAAGGAGATTAATGAATTGAGAGAAAGTTATATATTGGAATTAAGGGCAATGAGACAAGAAATGAAAGATGAATGTGATAATAGGATTAATGAGATGAAAAGAGAAAATGAAAGATTAGAAATTAAGGAGAAAATATGGTTGCCACTGAATGTCAGGTGATATGAATTTGGTTGAATTTATAAAAGCACTATCTATTTAATTTTAGATAGTGCTTATTTTTTCGTTTTTTATTTGGGCCTTATGAGTTATACACATGTGGATAAAATTTTCTAGACATATATACCTGTGGACAAATTTCATGTATACTTAAAAGGAGATTTGACATAGCGTGTCGAATATATAACTCTAACAAATTAACTCAATAAAATAAGCAAAGCCCATCATGTCTTGCAAGGACTTGACAGGCTCTTGATCAAGTAATGTTCCAACACAACATTTACTTGACGCTCTTGATATTAATTATAGTCAGATATAGAAAAAAATCAAGTCTATATTTTGGTATTAATTAAACAAAGAATGTCAAAAGTTGGTAGTGTGTAAAAGAACATACTGCCAACTTTTTATTGAGTTAGATTTATTAACTTAATAAAGCAAATGAAAAATCTCCTAAAGCGTAGAGTTTTGCCGACACATCGCTTTAGGAGACCCAGAAGACTAGATGAAATTTCTATATATTCATTATATCAAAAAAAGAAATTTTTGTATAGTCCTCTAGCATTGCTATTTTTATTGCTTGAAAGAGGATGATAAACATGTTTAGATTGCCAAAACCACAGAAGAATTACATGGAAGTCCCTAATATTGTATTTGACGAGTTAATACCTAGAATAAGTAATTTCTCTGCTTTAAAGGTTTATTTATTGATGATTAGAAAAACATGGGGTTTTGCCAAGACAGGAGATTGGATCAGTATATCTCAATTGATTAAACTTACAGGACTATCTCGCCAATCTTGTATCAATGGTTTAAATTGGCTAGAAGAGAATGGTTATGTGTGGACAGCTAGTGCAGGTGTAAATGGCAATATCAAAAAGATGATTTTTCTATGTTCAGAAGAGACAGAAATTGTTGAACAATCTTTTAAAGAAGGGGTAATTAGTGCAGATAAATTATATGAAAAAATGATGGAAGAAAGGGAGTAATTGAAATGTCAACCTGTCTAATTTTTATACTGGTTTATAGCTATTTATCCACAGAAAACACCTGTCTAAAATCTTGACCCGTCTAAGTTTTATACCCGACCAGTCTAAATTTTAGACTCACAAAAGAAACTAATACAAGGTGTATATATCTTACTATTATTACCATTTAGAAGGAGAGTTATCCACAGGGAGGATTTAAATGCAAAGACAAAAAACATGGGAACTAAAAGAATGTAAAGATTCATATTTAGAATTAATTAATTCAGTTGAAGAAATGGAAATCCCAGTAAGTGAAAGAATGAAAGTTATTGCTAAAGAGATAGCAATAACTAGTTTTCTTAATAATTTAGAACCTAATTTAGAAAATTTTAAAAATAGGGTTATTAGGGAGAGATTATGAATCATTCTGATTGTTAACATCCCCCCCCTATTCAAACAACTTAACAGTATTCTTAAAGCACCCTGCCATATCACTTGAATAACCAAACCTATCTTGATTTTTATCAATACTAGTCAAAATGTTTCCATCATTGTGTCTCATAGTAGATGCCTTCCAATCACATATCATTTCAATTAAATCAATCAATGTCATATCCTTAACTCCATTAGGGTAGTGTTCGGGATGATGTAAATTTTTAGCATAATGATGATCCAATGCAGGTTTCATTTCTTTAAGAAATTGATAATACTCCTCACTCCCATATGTTGATTTAGATAATTTAGGAGTATATTCCGTAAAAATATCAACTTCTACGTCCTCTAATTTTGAATTGTCATGATTAATTGCTCTTTCTGATAAAGATTTTATTACTTGATTCATATATTTATTTACCAATTGTTTATGTTTATATGTATCACACATTGTTTCATATTTTGTCATTGTCATATTGAATTCCTCCTAAAATTTTATTTTAACATCCGTTCTCACAAATTAAGTATCTCTCAGATTCCCTGCGACTACCCCAAATTTCTTCATATTCAATCTTCTCTACAAGTTTTCCTCTACATTCAGGACACAATACCTCTTGTTTACAATATCTTGTATTTTCTGTTTCAAGATACTCATAGAAAGCATTTTCATCTAGTATATCTATAATGGGAATTTCTTTATTAATTAACCTAATCCATTCATTATCAGAAACATCATATTCAATAAAATCTGATATATCATTGACACAATTATTATTTTTCAATAAATCATCTGATACATCATCATTGATATTGTTTTTCAGCGATTGATTATACATATAATCTGCATAATCATTACATGGGAAGTTACAAGAACTATTCTTCGCTCTATCACACATATTACACATTTTATGTATTTCTTTATAGTTTTCTTTCATTTATTTCTCCTTTTAATAAATATTAAATATCCAAGTTTCCCTGATCAAACATGTTATAAATAAGTTTTATTACATCATCTAAATTTTCACAATGATTTGAAATACATGAATTAATATGTGGACTCCAATGTTTATTTCCAAAAGCAATAACAGGTTTTCTCATATCTTTAAATCTAACTAATTCATAAATTGTACCTGGGCTAAATTCTATATCATCTAAATTAACAATCATAATGTCGCATTTATGCAAATAATATTCGTTTTGGTCAACACACATTCGACTATCATATGTATGATTAATTTCTTTAAGAAATGTTTTAGCAGGATTATAGGTATCTACATCATTGTTGTTTGCCCATGTATCTAATATATTTCTCCAATTGGTTGCTTTATGCATTTCTTTGTTGCGATGATGTACAGTTAATGCTCCAGCGAGATAAATATACATTAAATCTTGCCTCCTAAATATTCACCTAATTTATATTCAATTGCTTCAATTAATTCTTTAATATCGTCTGAATTATTATAGATTTTTATTTCACATTTATTAATACATGCTCTAGCCTGAACCTCAGTTTCGTGATTAAAAGTATTAGGATCAACAACATAGCCAACTCTATTTTTAAGTCTTTCGATTCTTTTATCATCATCTGCTACAATTGCTACCGTTAGATATTCTAAATTCTTAAAGTAATCGTATTCATTGAGTTGTCTAGCATCGTCAATAACTACTCTGTCTGTATCAAATGTCTTATTATTAACATAATTACACCATACATCAATTCCAAATATATTACGCATTGCCTGACCATAACTTTGCATTTCTGTTCGAGTTTCATTTCCATGTGTTTTACATTCACTATGTATCTTAGAACCAAGAGAAAATTTAGAATAACCATATTTATCTCTTAAATAATTTGCTACAGTGCTTTTTCCTGCCCCCATTTGACCAAATATTATTATATCCATATTATTTCTTCCTCTCAATAGTAATTAATTGACTATATGGCAATCCTTCAATTACTTCACAAAAATCAGGAAATTCTCTTTGCTTGTGATTTTTTCTACCATGATATACATTTCTAAGATTTTCATAATTTCCAGTCCAAGTGGATAAAAAATTATAATTTTGAGGAGAATCAAATACAATTTCTCTCCATAGTTTCATTGCTGATTTAATATCTGTTTCTTTGAGTTGTTGATATTCTACTATTCGTTTGTTTAAATCATCCATTACATATTTTCTCAATGGAGTAATATTTATTTCTCCATCTTCATTATCATAACTGAAATCATCAATTGTTAATAATCTGGTTCCTAATTTATGCATTCTACTTGTGCTATTTCTTACTGTAGAAACCTTATATGTATCGAAGTCCCACCACCATGACATAGGAGCGGTTATATCCATTGACACAAACACTTGACGAATGAATTTGGAGTGATCTGAACCAGCTTTAATAAGTTTAAGTGCAACTTCCATATCTTTTGGGCCAATAATATACTCCATTCCACTTCTTAACTCAGAGTTATATTTCCAATAACTATCTGATTGATCCCAACTTTCTAGAGGATTTCTCATTCCTCTAATCGCATTTTCAAAATTCATAACTGATATATTTTCTACTTTAATCATTTATAGTATCTTCCTCTCTAATTAAATATTACATATGTATTTAGTCAGTTATTTCTACCTTATAATTATACATTGCATCATACAATATTTTAGGTATATATTTTTTATATTTATCTGTAACTTGCTTAATATGTAATTCTTTGACATTCTTATAACCATTAAAAGCTTCTTCAGGAGTTTCAAACATTCCTATAAATATTTTATCAGCAGAAGCTCTATACCTTTTCTTTCGATTTTTATTTTTATCTAAAACAACCCCTATTGGTAATTCATTTTTTCTTTCTAATGTTTTAATAAATAAAGTATTTATATATTGAGGTACAAAAACGCAAGTCTCCGGACTATAAATCTTATTCCCTTTGATTAAGATATCTTTATCTAAACACATGACTTCGTTTTGTACTTCATAATAATTCTCATCATACCATTTAGCAAACACTTGATAATTATGCCACTCTTCACAAACAGTACAATATTTATATGCCTCTATATTATAAAATGAGGCATAACACCTATTCATCATCTGATGCCAATATGCATATTGTTTTGTTTGTTTACCATTAAAACTTGATTTATATTCTCCTTCACCAAAATATCCTACATTATGGACAGTTTTATCATATGGACTAGTAATATTCCCTTTTACGAAAAATTCATATCTTGTTTTTGGTACAACATATCCATTCTCGAATTGAACCATAATATTTCTTGCATTATTATATTTTACAATTGTTAATAATGATCCAAATTTATTTACTGAAGTTTCGCCTGTTTTATCTTTAATTATTTTTATCTCCTCCCCATTCCTTAAATATATTTTTAATTTGCACTGGATTTAATAATGTTACTTTAATCATATAATCTTCCTCTCCTAATTAAATTTAGCTTTTTTATAATCAAATTTGTTTTCGTATACACATTTTGATTTATAAGTACAAGAAATACAATCCATATAGTGGAAATTTAATGGTGAAAGACAAGAATGATAGTTCTTATGACTTTCTATCCCATGTTTAATCATTTCTAACTCAATTTCAGGTAAATCACTATGATCATCTTCGTTTTTATTTTTTTGCTCTTCTAACTCTAATTCATATTGTTCAGGAGTTCTTAAAAACCCATAAACAACAGATTCAATTACATTTCCATCATCGAACTTTACAGCATAATAATCCGTTGTCTTCTTTTTCATAGTTCTTTTTACAATTATACATTCTAGTCCTCTATAGTCACTAACCAATCCTAAAAATACAACTCTATCATCTATATTAAATTCATATTCTTTTACTATAGATGATGTTTCGTCATATTTATCTTGTTTTTTTGGTTTACTAGTTTGACTCAATAAACTTTTTCCCTTTGCTATAATTTTCACCACCTCTACAATTTATTTTATATGTATTCCAACTAATGATATTATATATTACTTTATACACAAAGTCAATTTAATACCTTACATAACCAGTAATCTCAATTTCTACATCATCAGTTCTCATAAATTCTACAATATCTTTCTCCTCTGTATCATCTGGACATGAACAATATTTATGATTGTTGTCTGCTAAATTTTGCATATCCTTAATTTCTTTTGCATCAAATATTAATAAAATAGGGACTTGAGTAGAGTCATAAATTTTGTCTCCAATTTTTACTAACATATGTATTCCTCCTCTAATTTGCCTATCTAACCATTCACAAATAATTCCCACCCGAACAAAATTCTAATCCAACCTACACGCCTTTCTGTCGCTCTCAAATCAATTCTACTTCATAACATCAGGTTCATTCAACAAATCGTATGCGACCTTAATAATTTGTCTAAGAATAATATCACACTCGTTAAAATCTTTACCCTCAAAATCAGCAATTAAGAATTCCATCATTCTGTCATAATGTTTTGCTTCTAATTCCTCTTTGGTTAAAATCTCTTTGTTTAATATATTTACATTATTTCTCATATTAATCATTCTCCTTTTAAATTTTATTTCATTAATATGCGGCAAAGTGAAATAATAAAATATTTTATATTACTTATTTCACTTTAGATACTTTATATTTTAAACAATTAAGACTATTGCATTGTACATCTTGATTTAACCAACAAACATTCATATAATCACAATCCAACTTTTCTAATCCTAATCCTAAACATAAAGCAATTGAATTTGCTTGATTATGTATACATTCAATAATATTACATTGTTTATACATAATAAAATAACCTCCTACCAACTCTTATAATCAGTGAAATCAATTACAATATCACACTCAGGACATACGCCTTTATATGTAGAACCAATCCCAGTTCCATATTCAAACAATAAAAGATACTGATGACATTTGTCACATTCTGCATAAATTCCTTGTGGATTCATTTTATCTGTCTTGCCAATAAAAGTGTATCCTTTTCTGATTAGTCTCTTCTGTGCTTCTTTTTCATATTGATCGGCTTGAATTTGCGTAATTTGATTTTGAATTTCTTTGATGTGTGATTTACGTATGTCTCTTTTAATTCCTAATTCAAGAATTTCTGTTCTAATATTATCTAACTCTTGATTAGATGATTCTAATTGCTCTTGTAATTGAGTAATTAGAATATTTATATCAAGCATTTTATTTCACTCCTTAATAATTATTTTATGATTTATGATTTAATAACTTTTAATTCCAATGCTACATACTGCTCTCTGCCCATAACACGATACTTATTGATATCAACAACTTTGTAGTTTTTATTGCTTTCTTTAATTGCGATTTGGTCATTGTTTTTGATAATTATGATTGTTAGAGGTGTATGCGGTTACTACTTCGTCTTTGGAGTTGTAGAGTAGAATATCTATGGTGTTTCCTCCTTTATTGATAATAATTAAAGATTAAATGATTTCAAATTCATTATGATAATAAATTTCTGCTGTCATAAGTTTAACTCCTTTCAAATAAAATCATTATTTTAATTAACCTAATCAGACCAAGTATAAACATACCATTTTCCATTCTTAATCATTTCTGGAGTTATATTTGGATTTACTTTATCAGGAATATTAAACAAATAACCTTCATCATTTATTTTACATTTTACAATAGAGCCAGATTTAATATTTAATATTTTTTATTGCTAATGAAATATCAATACAATACCAAGTTTTAGCACAATGTTTCCAAGATTCCAAAGTTTAATCACATCCTTAATAATATCCCAACACTAAAATCAGCATAATAAGTAGTAGTTCCTTGTTTATTCTCTTCACACCACTTATCTAATAATACTTGAAGTTCTTTTTGATCTTCATCTGAGATATTATCCATTGCATCTTCATGTAAATCACTACAAGCATCTTCAATAATTTATATGCGTCCATAGATAATTCAATTGATTGTGTACCATAAACTCTTAATTCTTCACGACATATTGATTGGTCTGCTTCACTTTCTTTATCTTCTATCCATTCCTCTAATTTTTCAGCCATGAGATATTTATCATAATTGTCAATATAAATCATAATATTATCTTTTATTGCTTGTTCATAAGATATTTTCTTTGCTTTATTCCATGTATCTACATCTTTTTCATATTGTTCTTGAATGCGTTCTAAATTTGACTGTTTACAATCACATCTAGAAGTTCCTCTATCAAGAATTTTATCACAATATAAACATTTACTTTGAACTCCATTATAACAATGTCGACAACCAACAATGGTTTGTTGTTTATATGGAAAATGAATTTTACTATTTTCTTCTTTAATACCAAAAGGATTATCATCTACTTGAAGTCCTGTACCTCTACAGTGAGAACAAATAACTTCATGTTCTTGTAGGTCTTTTTTAAGTTTTAGGTTAAATGACACATCAATTTGTTCAGTTCTTATTGACATTATTTATTCTCCTTTATTATTTAATACCACTCATAGTAATCTTTAAAATTTTTATCATAATTATAATAATCTTCAGTACCATACTCAGGTATAAATTTACAAAAAACAACATGATCAAGTGATTCTCGATTAATATCCTTATCTATATACGCATACTGCCATTTATATCCTCTAGCACTATCACTTGCTCTTATTGCTTTGTAGTAATCTCCATTATTTAATTCAATAGTAAATATACTAGTATTAAGAGACGTTTTTATAACTTTTCTAATATCTTTTGGATTCATATTGTCAAGTAATTCCTGTAATTTATTGAATGATTTTTCTACAGTTTAACCATAAACGACTATGTTTTTTGCCAATAATTTCACATCCTTTTAAACTATCATTTCTTGGTATTTGATTTATTCTTTTCAATTCTTTTAATAGTATCCAAAGTTTCTAATAAAGATTTCTTATATCCTTTTGACCAAGCATAGGTACTTTCATTATGATAATCTATATTGATAGAATTTATTTCGTTAATTAACCATCCTTTTAATTCTTTCATCATAATTATTCTCCTTTCTTATTTATTCACCTCCCTTCTGTCTGTTTTATTTTATGTTTATTTAAGCGAAATGGTGAACATTATAACTCATCTCTTATGAAAGTTATATACTCTGTGATTTGACAAATTTTACAAACGAATTGCTTATCTAAAATCTCTTCATCATAATCTTTAATTCCTGTTGATTTATTTAAACAATACCATTTGCAGAATTGTTCTTTTAATTCTAATAATTTATCTTCCATATTTATTTTATTATTGTTTACAGGAGGTTTATCCCATTTTGGTTCTGGTAGTTTATTCATTAAATTCTTCCTCCAGTTCTAATTTCCAACATTCAGCGCACCTAGAATTGTCCTTACAAGTTGTAATAAGTCTATTTAATTTAAACCTATCTGGATTTGGAGAAGGATGCTTGTTAAATCATAAAAATTCATGTCCTCATTATATTCCAACTACTTCAATCAAAGTAAAATATAAAAATTGGCAAGGTAATATTGGAATTAGAACAATTATTCCTCAAACTATTTATTATGGCAATACCGATTACCACAAAACAGAGCAATGGTTAATGGATGTATTTGATGTAGATAAAGATGCTCTAAGAACTTATGCCTTAATGGATATTATTGAATTTATTAAGGAGGATTAGTTAAATGACAGGAAAAAATAAATTAATGAAATATTTAGTAATGAATATGGTTCTTCCCAATCAGGTGAATAGCAAACTCCACTGTCGAAATGTACACATTGTTTCATTTTTGATGTAACTCCTTTTAATATATTAAAGTATACTCTTTATATTAATTATTTATAATAATATCTTCATGTAATATTGCGATATTTTCTCTTAAAATTCTCAATCTATCAATTAGTTTTGTATAATCATTTAAGAAAAATCTATAATTTTCTACTGCATTTTCTTCGTTTACAAAGTCTGGATTTTGAACACAACCGCCTAATTTAGAAACAAGATATTCAATGTTTTTTATTTCTTTCCATAATTCTTCAGACTTTTGTGGATTTAATGTTTTTATTGATCATTCTCTCCTTTTAATTTTATTTCATTTGTGCAATAATTTTTTGAATTATAATATTAAGTCTTATTAAATCTGATTTATTAAGTATAAGATCAGGATTATCATCAAAAATATTTGTAAATAACTTTACCTTTTCATCTGAAATAGAGAAATTTAGTGTATTCTTATTAAGAAATTCCAAACTTATTGATGAAAATTCTTTTCCTGCATTTTTGTAAATATGATTAATTTCATCAGCAATACACCATGAGAAATATTTTTCACTATATCTATTCTTATCAATAATATCCGTGATCAATTTCATCTTATTAACTGGATTATAATTGATTTTAATAGAACTTGATTCTTCTTTGGGATACCCTTCAGAAAGAACTTGTAGAAGACTATCTATTTCTTCTTTGGTTAATAGTTCTGAGTTATGTTTATTCACTTTGTTTTACCTCCTGTTAGAATGGTTTGAAATGTTTAGCTTATGGGATTTTTATTTATCCTTCACCAGCAAATTCTCCAAATATTTCTTTTCTTTTTATTTCGGCAAATTTACATGCTTCTTCAAATTGATCAAGTGGGAATATCCATTTAAATCTTTCTCCTTTCCTCATAAATTGTTCCCAATACTCTGTTTTTTCTCCATTATAACAAACATTTCGTACACTTGTTTTACTATTTTTATTTGCTCCTTTTCTATTGGAAGAATTATTATTATATGCTGTTGAACGCAAATTTTCTTTTCTGTTATCTAATGTATATTGTGAATTTCTATGATCAACCACACAATTATCTGGCATTCCTGCAATAAATTGATGAAGTAATACTGACTTATACTTTGATTTTGTATTTGGATTATTATCTCGTATATTTGTTGATACATAATAATTATCTATATTTTCCCTATAACTAGCGGTCCAAGTACGACCATACTCCTTCAATCTTTGCAAATCTTCAGTGTCTATTAAAGCAATTAAATTATCACCTTTCTTCCTATTGAGAATTAATTTTGTAATATTTCCTTCGATTATGTATTCATTGCAAAATCCAAATTTTTTTGGTTGATATGTATTGATATTATTTACCACTTTATTTAAATATTCTTCTCCTACATTAAATTTATCTGTTAACATGCTTAAACAATCTTTAGGAACTTTATTCTTCTTAATCCAGTCCCAAATACGTTCTGGTCTAATCCCTAATTCCCTTGCTAAATGAGTAATTATTATTTTTCGTTCTATAATTAATTCTTGTAATCCTATCATTTTTTATCCTTTCTTTTTATGAGGTAGCAGTAAGGAAATTAAACCTTACTACTACCATGTTTTTATTTACTTAATAAAATGTTCTACAGCAATTTTACTCCAAGATTCTAGTTCTCCTTCAAAATTAAGTAAATCATTTTTAGAAATCCAATCACCAACTAAAGTGTCGGTTTCTTTAACACTAACATCTAATCCGGCAACTTCCACTACATACACTAGACCCAAATGCACTGAGTCAACTTCTGTATTATTTGAGCAAATCATACCAATTAGATCAATAGATTTAATACTAGACTTAATGTCAATTTCTTCGTCTAATTCTCTCATCATGCCAGACTTAATATAATCATTATCTGTTCCATCTACGCGCTCTAAATGACCTCCTACACCAAGAGAATATTTACCTGTGAGTCTTGCATCACCTTCAAGTCTGCGAGTAATAAAATAATTATCGCCACATTTTACTAAACAATAAGGAATGATTTGACGATTTTCAAGATTTAATTCTGCATCATATCGAGGAATAAATTTACCTACTGAATTAAAGATATCACTATATTTATTATCTTTATCTAATTCAACAAATGTATCAAAATCCTTTGTTAATTCATTACTTACTACAAATACTTCTACGTCACCATATTTAGCTTTTAATTGTTCTTTATTCATTTTAATTTTCCTCTTTTCATTTTATTATTATGAGCATTTACTATAAAAGCAATTAGGACACGTTCTGCAACCCTCAGTCATACCTAATTCTGCACCACATTCAGGACATTTAGTTGAATCTGAATTTTCAATTTGAATGGTTTTTGTTTCTTTTACTATTGCTACTTTTAAATCTTTACCTTTGATAAAATCTCTAATAGCATTACCAATTGCATCTGCACACGACCTAGAATCCAATCCTTTTTCCTTTCTCATCATCATACTAACAGGACATCTAACTGATTTAAGTTGGTCAATAATTACTTCAGGATGGATATTAGATTTCAGTGCCAACGAAGTCATTCTTGATAATGCTTCGGTTAAACCTTGGCATCCTCCTTGAGTTGCTGATTGAGAAAATATTTCTCTAAGATTTTCATTATCATCAAAACATAAGAATAACCAAAAACTCCCACATCCAGAATCAACCTTGAATCTTTCAGCATGTGCATATTTTAATGTCTCAGCAGGAAAAACAAATTCTTGTTTAGGAATTTCTTCAGTTGCTTCTCCAACACTTAATATTTGATTGGATCTGCAACCATCGCGATATACAGTAACACCTTTGATTCCTAATTTAGCTGCCATTAAATATACATTTCCTACATCTTCTATAGTTGCATTATTTGGCAAATTGACTGTCTTGGAGATACTTAAACATATGTATTTCTGTATTTGTGCTAATACTTTCACATGCCATTCTGGTGAAATATCATTTGCAGTTACAAATATGTTTTGTATTTCTTGAGTGAATATGCTATCCAATCCTTTAATAGAACCTTTATTTTCATTAATTTTATCTAATATCTCTTTTGTGTAAAGACCATTCTCTTTGAGATAATTTTCGAAAACACTATCTGCAACCATATATTCATCATTTTCTTTGTCTCTGCGCTTGTAGACAAGGGCAAATTGAGGCTCGATTCCCCCTGTTGTATCCGCAATAAATGCAATACTTCCATTTGGAGCAATACTAGTCATACTAGAGCATCTAACTTCAAGGTTTTCTTCTTCCCATTTACTTCCCTTCCATGCAGGATAGATTCCTCTTTCTTTTCCAAGTTTTACATTGTATTCAAGACACGTTTTCTCAATAAAACCATATAGCACATCAATAAAGTCTAAGCATTCTTGAGAATTATAAGGTATTTTTAATTCATATAGTAATTGAGCAAAACCCATTGTCCCAAGCCCTATTGGTCTAATTAGATGTGTAATAGTTTTAATCTTTTCAAGAGGAAGTCTATTCATGGTAATCATGTCATCTAGGAATCTGAAAGTTAATTCAATATTTTCTTTTAATTTAAACCAATTTACTTTGCTGTGTTCAATTACTTTTTTAAGATTTACCGAAGCTAAGTTGCATGAAGAATATGGAATATTGACATATTCATGACAATTATGTACTACTAATCCTTCTACTACTCCCCAATGTGTCAATGGTTCTGAAAAGTCATAAACCTTTTGTTTTCCCAACTGCTTCATGGTCATTATTTTTGGGCTTTTTAGTTTAATTAAATCTACAAGATCATTTATTTTATATTGTTGCATAAACCCAATATTTTGATAGAAGAAAATTACATCATCTAATCTACCAATATTTATATCATAACTTTCTTTACACAGATAATCACCATTTGTAAACTTTACCATTGTAGGTTTATTGGTAGTAATATATGAAACAATATCAAACTCTTCTAATGCCTTTTTTAATTGCAAAGAGAATACTTTAGAAGTTGTTTTATAAGAAATCCTATGCGTCTTTATCACACAACCATTTGCAGAATAACAACCTTTTAAGAAATTTAATTTTTGTTCTTTTGTCCAATTAGTATATGTAATAGGAAATACTCTTTCTGGCAAAGGACTTCCGTCAAACCCATACTTAACTAAAGTATTATTATATCCATTAGTATAATATGCCTTTTTTCCATCAATAGGCACAATATTAAATAATTCAAATATTTCTTTATCTTTTTCTCCAATATTTATTTCTAAACCAAGATGCGCTTCAGAATTAATTCTTCCAATGCCACCATCTCCTTGTAAGAAACCTAATTGAACAAACAAATCTTTAGAAACATTTGTTTTTCCGTGATATGGCATAACTCTTTTCTTTAAAGCATATTGAATCTCACATTCTTCATTATCGTTCAGCATAACAATATGATCTGGAGTACATCTAATTTTCTTCTTATTACTGGTTGTTAATTCAATAGTATCTTTCTCTCCACTACACCAAACATTACTATCAGATATATCTCCATTTGAATTAATAATCTTAACTGTTGTTTCAGATAATTCTTCAAATGTTTTATACCCATCTACAGTTAGTAATCTCATATCCCCAGAAAAACAAGGATTACCATATACAGATTCATTTAATTGAGGATTCATATTTCCTTTATCCATATTGGACTGATAACTCAATCCTGGCTCCCCTGTCTTCCAAGCGCATAGCATAATTTCATTCCACAAATCAATTGCTTTGATTGTTTGATAAACTAATCCATTGAATTTTAAATCCCAGTCTTCGCTATTTTCTACTGCTTTAACAAATTCATCTGTGATACTAACGGATATATTCATGTTTTTTAAATCTTCAGTAATGTCTTTAGAGTGAATAAAATCAAAAATCTCTGGATGAGTACAAGGTAGGTCGATTTTTAATGCACCATTTCTTTTATTTCCTTGTTTAACCCTATTTACAACTTCATTAAAAACATGCATAAAAGAACATACTCCTGAAGCATTAGAACCAGATGATTTGCACAATGAACCTTTGGGGCGAATCTTTCTCATTGAGAATCCTGCTCCGCCACTCATTTGAAAAATCTTTGCACATTCTGCAACAGTGGAAAAGATACCTTCAATATTATCTTCAATATCTACTACAAAACATGAACTCAATGATTGGGAAGGTGTTCCTGCGTTAAAGATACACGGAGAAGAAGGAATGAACTCCATATCATTGATCTTATTATAAAATTGTTTTATGTAATAAGGAATATCCTTTTCATTTTCAGCTTGAGCAATACTATTTGCGATTCTTTGAGATATGTCTGACCATGAATGTTCCGTAAAATTATCATTATTATCTCTCAAGTAATATCTTTTTTCTAAAAGTTTTTCTACATTATCATTCATTTTTGTCAATTATGTATCCCCCAATATTTTTATTTTAGTATTTACAGGTCATTATAGGTTAAAAAGATTGTTTTAATTGAGTCTACTTTCCCCAATCATACAATACACTCTTTGCATCAACACTAATATTATTTGCTAAAACTCTCAATTGCTCCCATTCTTCTTTGTTTAAATTAGGGAATTTATCTAACAATACCTTCAACTCTCTAACTTCATCAAAAATGTCCATACAATCATAATCCATATGTATCACCTCCCTTCAATTACTTCCAATGATTTTTCTTCTTCAAAATCTCCACAACATCTTCTGCATAACTCTCATCAACATTAATAACGAGATATTTATTTCCTGTATTCTTATTGAATTTATATCTACTGATTCTAATATTTTTAAGTATTCTTGCTAAATCTATCCTATCTTGTTCTGAAGCATGTTTAATCATATCTTCTTGTTTGATGATAAAATATTTATTGAAGTCTGCACCACTTAAATTAACACTCAAATGTTTTTATTCACCTTCTTTATCTTCAATCAATTCTACTTGAACCATCATCTTACTTCTATCTCCATAAAACCATTGCCAATTGTCATCTTTTGAACAGATGTTTTTAAATTTAATATAAACAGGATTAGAAGAATTTTTATATAAGAATCTACTACATACCATTGATTGTATGCAATCGGAGTATTCACATAAGCAGAAATCGAACACAGATTAATCTTCCATCCTCTCATTTTTAATTTCTGATTCCTTATCAAATACTTCAATGATTACTTTTTTTAAAATAATTACCTCTATTGGTATCTTGATCGACAATAAATGCATAGTTAACTTTATCAGTATAATTATTTTTATATTCTTCAAAGTCACATTGAATCCAATCGCCATCTCTGCCATGTAGAATTTTAATATGTATTCACCTCTTTTAATTTAGCAAGAATTTGATTGGTGGTATTTATAATCTATGTGATCAAATCCTTGCTGATATTATGATAATTATTTTATGATTTGTGTTTTGAAATTATGATTATTTAACCAATCTTTTTGTAATATGTAGTTGTATTGGTTAGATCACTTTTGCTGAACATGAAGTTTACTTTGTCTTGGGAATTGTATTCTTGTGAAGAGCAGGTAATCCATTGACCGTCGATGCGATTGATAACTTTTTGAGTGTTCATTTTTGTTTTCACCTCCTTAAATTAATGTAAATTATATTGTTTTAATCTTCCATTATATCACCTCCTAAATTAATAATCCTTTAAGTTGAACATTTTAAGGGATAATTTGAGATTTTATAATTTTGTAATCGTTGTGGTAGTAGAGTTGTATGGTTGGGTATTATTGTAAAAATGATTAAATATGTAAATTTACATAATTTTTGCCTTCTTTTGAGTTGGATTTGTGTTTCAGAGTTAATTTACTATCTGTGAATATTATAGCATGTTGAGTATCGTATTGTCAAATATTTATTTATTAATTTAAGAGTTTAACAATAATTCTTTAAGATGGGTTTTTCTATTAAAATCTGCTTTCTTTTTAATAGCTCTATTTACTGTCTCATTTTCTCCAAAATGAAATACTTTTTGTTTAGCCCTTGTTTGTGCAACATAGATAAGATTACTATTAAGCATAAAGGTATGAGCTTTAGGGGTAATCATAATAACTATTTTAGCCTGACCGCCTTGTGCTTTAAATGTAGATATTGAATATCCAAGCTTAACATTTAATAAATCATTCTTAGTATAAACAACCAATTCATCAAACATTATAATTACTTTGCCGTATTCAATTTTAATTACTTTACCAATCTCACCATTTGCAACAAATGTTTTATCATCTTCGTCTATCCAACCATCTTTATATCTTATTGCTTTATAATTATTTACTGTTTGAATAATTAGATCATTTTCATAAAACTTTGTTTCACCAATTTGAACATTAATTCCTTTTTGTGTGACATTAGGATTGGCGATAGGTTGTAGATATTTATTTATAGCAATTGTTCCATAATCTCCAACATTATATGAAGATAAAATCATTATATCTTCTCTTAAATTTCCAGATGACAATAATTTTTGATATAAAGCTACAACATTTTTAATTATTTTTTCTTGTTGCATTGGAACAAACATATATCCTTTATCATTTCCAAATACTTGCGGTTTCGAAGAATATTCCAGAAACTTTTCACAATTTCTAGTTTTAGTTGCTACAGTCAAGACTCCTCCTTCTCCATATCTAAATATTTGTGTTAAAGAAATTATGGGTATTAGGTTTGAATTAATTAAGTCATAGAAAGCATTTCCTGCTCCAACAGATGGAATTTGACTTGAATCTCCAATCATTAATAATTTAGTTTTTCTAAAATCAATTGCTTCTAAAAGATGTTTCATTAAAAATACATCGCACATCCCGAATTCGTCTACCGCCACTACATCATAAGGTAATTTATGTTCCTCATTATACCCCCAATCTGGAGGCATATAAGCCAACCCTCTATGTATAGTAGATGCATTTTCTTTGGTAAATTCTGATAATACCTTTGCAGCTCTTCCCGTAGGTGCAAATAAACAAAATGACTTATTATTATCTTTGAGCATATCAATTACTGATTTAGTAGTTGCTGACTTTCCACTTCCTGAAAACCCATTGAGAATACATACATTAGAATTACACACCATAGGTAAAACTTTATGTTGTTGATCAGTTAGAACAATATCACCATTATCTCTATATTTTTCAGTATCAATATCCCACTTATTATCCACCTTCAAGCCTTCTAAAATTCTATTAGCAATGTATAATTCTGTTTGATATGTTTCTTCTAAAGCAACAGTATTTAACCCCTTATCAAAATGAATATCTTTATCATTCTTGATAATATTAACAAAGTGTTCAATACATTTTTTTGCTAAAGATTCGGATTGTTTTCTTAAAACTTTAATATCAATTTTTGTATTACCATCGTTCTCATTTTCTTCTAGTAAAAACATGATTGCTGATTTTTGTCTTTGACTAGAAGTTTGTAAATCGAAAGTGAAATCAATTGGAGGGACTTCTCCTTTAGCTTTTGTTGCAATGCAGTCTTTGTTAAATTCAAGGAGTATTTTGTCTGCTGTTTTGAAGGCCGTATGTGAGAGACCGCATAAGCACTTGTACGGATCATTTTGAAGTTTTTCTTTAATATTATCCACTGAACCATATTTATCATATAATGCCTTTAAGATTTTGAATTCGATAAATCCCTTAAATTCCGTGACCAACTCACTTAATACAAAGTTTTCAATTATTTTTCTTTTAATAACCTCGAATCTAACTTTCCCAATATTATAGAGTTTGTTTAAGTCAATGTCATCTAAACGATTATTGATAACTCTATCAATAATATCAGGATATTCGCGCATTACCTCATCAACATGACTATTACTATCTAATATACTTTGTAAAAATAATCTAGTTGCTGTTTCTGTTTTAGGTATATCTCTTCCAATATTAATTACCTTATACGATATACCATTCTTGCCTTCTTTTTCTTCGCCTTTTACTGAATATTCTATACCTATCTCTAAGTCAGGCAGATTACCTAAAATACTAACATTTTGATATGTATTTCTCGCTATATGTGGGTATTTAATATCATCAACCTCTAAGGCATATATTTTATAATCGTCAGTATTATAGGGGTTTGCGACTACAACACCTTTGAATTCGTAAATTATTTTATTTTTGTTTGCCAATTAATACACCTCATAGTCAAATAATATTTTTTCAGTTTCACTTGATTTTCCCCATTTACCATCAATCATTATACTTTTCTTTTGATGGTTAAATTCTCTCACTTTCAAAACAGAGAATAATTTAAAAGGATTTTCAATATAAATAGTAGCTTCTTTAATTTTTGTTCGTACTTCTTCTCCTGAATTGATTTGTCTCAGAATTACATGCGGTTTAAATTTATCAGTATTTTTTAAATCAATTACAATATAGAAGTTATCTCCAGCTTGTTCATAAGTGGTGAAAATCGTATCAGCATATTCCAATTCATTCTTAATTTGTTCTTTGATAGACAATGCCTTATCTTCAAATTCCACGCTCACTTCTTTTATATATCCAGTCATATCTAATTTACGATATTGGTTTTCAGTTTTATCTTGAGAATATTTTATTAATATATTCTCCTTTATTTCTAGTTTTTCAAGATCCTTTATTTTTAATTGTTTACGTTTGCCATGTTTATTATATAGATCAAGAATTTGCATAAGTTTTTTATTTTTTCCATAATTAATAAAATAGTTCAATATAATAAGAATATTTATTTGTCTAGCACTAACTTTTACATTTTCAAAGATAATATTTAATAAATCAATAAAATTAATATTCGGATTTTCATCAATAATATTACAGATAGAATCTCTAATTGCATTAGTTATAAATTTAATATCACTTGGTAATTTTTGTTTCTTTACTTTTGGGTCTAAGAAGTCATGTAATCTTTTATTTGCCATATCCAAATAATATTGTTTATTCAATTCTTTTGGAATACTTTCATGTAAAACTTCTTCATTGTAAATAAAACAATGTTCTGGAGTATTACCTATTTTCTCAATTTTATCTTCTCCTTTTACTTTGAATACTCCTGGGGATGATTCCTCCATACTAGCAAAAACTCTTAATACTCTTTCGTTTATTTTTACATCTCCATACAAAGCGTGTTGGTATAATCTTGATACTTTAACAATCTTCTGATATTTGATAAGATCATTACATTCATTAATAGTATCTTCAATTTGTTTACCATTTACAAAATAATTTATTAAAGCATCGTTAATAATTGGTAAATCATAATCAATTGCATTTAGTTTTTTTACATATGCCCCTTTGGATTTATACTTTCCTTTAGCATCAATAATAATATAGTTATTAACGTCTTTTTGAAAAATCTTATCAAATATTTCCCATTCTAAATCTAATCTTGTTCTTATTTCCCATTCTTTTGCTACGTTTTTTATCTTTTCAATATCTTCAATGTTATTAATTTTAAGGAATAAACCATCTGTATTCGATTGTATTAATTCACAGAATGGCTCAATTTTATCTATTAAGTCTAGTAATAATAATTGTCCAGCAATGCACACATTATTAGCCATTAAAGGATCATATAAATTATTATATTCATCTTTCATTGCTCCGTAGGTAGCATTAAGAACAATTTTATAAGGTAATTGCATGGGGTTTTTTGCTGCTTTTAATTTTAAACGAGTATCCCTTATTTCTTTGTATTTACTAGAATCACTTACATTTCTACTTACAAAACCATATTCTATCATTAATGCAGGATAAAGAGATGCAACATCACAACAAAGTATAATTCCTTCATATGAATAATTTGGTATTGCACCATGAATTCCTCCCCAAGCAAATACATGTTGAACCCCTGCTACATCTGTAATTAAGCTTTTCTTATAATTCATATTCTCTTTAACTTTATACCAATCCACGATATACTTATATTTATCAGATATAAGTAGTGTGTCAGGTATAGTTAATTCAAATTCATCATTTCTTTCGGTTTTTTGTGAATCTAAAATAATAGCTGAAAGTTGTGCTTTTGTTTTTGTAAACATAGTCATTGGCATATTAAATGCTTGAATTAAAGATAATTGACTGTCGAATTCTTCCTTTCTATGATTGAATACTTCAATTGTTTGTTCAACGTCATGTGTACAATATTCTAATACTTCATCTAATTCTTCTGGTGTTAGTTTTCTGTTTATAGTAAATGGTACTGAGGACTCTTGGATTTTAGATCCAAGAAATCCTTCCAATTGTTTCAAACTATGAAAACCAGTAGAAATATCAAAATTATTTAGTGGAAAAGTATTTGATTTTTTTACTACTTGATTACCTTTTTTATCATTGAGAATAATTTCATTATTGATTTTGTATGGATTCATACCTAATAAAATTCCTTTAAGTATGTATTGATCATAATTACGACTATTATATCCTATCCAGATATCTTCTTTGTGCAACTCATAAAATTCACGTAATTCATCAGGATTGTTTATAATTTGTGTTTTTTCTTTTGTAGTTTGATTGATACATACTACCATCCAGTCTAATTTGAATACTTCGAAGTCATAAAAAATATTATTCATACTCATTCCTCCTAATCCATAAGTCCTTCCATCCAAGAAAGATCATTTTCATCAACTTTACTATTTTCTTTATCCTTAAACATCCCCAAGGCATCAAGGTATTCTCTATATGGTTTATGAATCGCTGACGAATACCCATTTAAATTCGCCAAGAAATAACTCTCTGTATCAGTAACATCTTGCCACCATATTTTATTATCCAATGTTAATTTATACTCTTCTTGTTTTTGCTTAATCTCTTCAACAGTCTTCACGATATCATCTAATAATTCTTGAATAGATTCATCATCTAAAGATATTTCAACATAGCAATCTTTCACTACAAATTTACTCTTAACATCATCTGGCAAACAATCTATAGAATTATCAACTACCATTTGACTAAGATAATCATCAATTTGTTCTTCTGAAAATTTACTATCTAATTTCTTTAACCACATTTTAGCATTTGACGATAAACTACTTCCTATGGAATTCCTTTCAATAATGCGACTTTTTAATTTTCCATTTGCTTGCATACATTCTACTTCTACATATTTAAGGAACGCCCATCTAGCTATAATTTGATCCATTGGTATGTTTAGTTTTTTGTGAACGCCATAACTATAAAGTAATAACTGACCACGCTCCTTTAATACCTTTTTCCCTTTATATAAAGAGCTTGTTTTCCAATCTGTAATTATGCAAATATCTTTATCTTCTCTTTTTTCCATATGTATAGCATCTATATAAGCTTGAATTAATATATTATTTATCTTTATGGGAACAAATACTTCTAATTTCAATTTATTAGGTATTCGTTGATGATTTTTAAAGAAGTGTCTCATACATGATTCATATTTATTTCCTATCTTTTTATTTTTTTCTTCATCACTTCTATCATATTTTAGATTACCAATAGTAAATTCAAATAATTTTTCTTCAAATATTTCTATCATATCTGTGTATGATATTTCTTTATTATAATATTTCTCTAATATATCATGTGAAGCATTTCCTAATACTCCATATATTGAATCCTTTCTATCCTCTGGGATTTTAAGGATGTATTTAAGGTAAAAAGTATAAGGATCTCCTTTATATTGATTATATTTTGACCATGAGTAAATCTCATCACAATCTAATTTATTTGCTATTAATTTAATTTCTTCAAATTGTTTTCTCATTTATTTTATCTCCTTTTCTACTTTTTCAAAAGTAAAACCCTATGTGATTTTTGATTTCCATTAACGACAAAACTAATTCCACCTTGTCTTAAATCATATTGAGGATATTTTTCTACTAATCTTATAATAATATCTTCATCTATGATTACATTATCTTTACTCATTTTAATAATATTATTACTTCTAGTATTTCTTTGATTTATAGAATGAGTAGCTATCCTTATATTTCCTTTTTTATATCCTTCATCATTATTTATTCTATCAATATCATATTTTCTCTTATTATTTACTAAATCATTATAATTATTTAATGATGAAATATATTCAACATAATTTTCAAAACATAATAATTCTGAATCAATATCTATATTTCTTCCTCCGTAATTTTTATATGCTTTGCAATTTTTATCATAAATTCTCATTATCATACTTTCCCATCTTTTATGTAAAAAATGATATTGAGATATCCTTCCTAGACATGCAATATTATAAATTAATGGATAATATGGATTTTTAACTGTCTTACCACAAATAGAACCTCCTTGAGTGATTACCTGTGTTCCATCATCTATAAATTCTACTAGATAATGTGATTTATCAATTTTACCAATTATTTTAATCTTACCAAAATTATTAGTTTCCCATATTGAATCATTTATATATTTTTTACTTTTATTAACTTTTAACTCAACATCTAATTTTTTATTCATTGTTATATCAATCTTCTTTCGTATATTATTTATGTTCAGATTTATCATATTTTATTTTATGTTTTAATAAATAATTAAAAATAGTATTACTTGCGTCTGCCGGACTCATTTTATCTTCAAGCAAATCATATTTATCATATATAAAATATATTGGTCTAATAAATTTAAATTTTTCACATTCAGAACGAATATATTGTAAAGATACATCTTTGTCATAAGCTATAATCACAGATACGTTCAATCCAATCAATATTTTTACTTGCTCTTCGCTTAGACAATGAGAACCAATAGATACTCCAGTACCATCTTTTCTACTGTGTCTTTTTAATGTTGATTTTTCAGATTCGTAAACCAAAACATAACCTGCCTCTTGAATTGTTTTGTAATTTTCTTGTAATCCATATAAATGCATTGATTTAGGAAACTTCTTCAATGGAAAATATTTAGGGATATCCAACATGGAATATTCCTTTATGGTTGTACGCCCTATCACACCCGCAAAATCATTTTCTTCCCCATACCATATACGCCAAGGAAGTGTAATTCTTCTCTTATCTGCACTATAACCAACTTTAAATAATTCACATGTAAATGGTAGAATACCATCTGTTCTTATCCAATCAATGTGAGGTAATGGAATGTACTCTTTAATAATTCCTTCATCATACAACTCAATGTCATCTAGATTAACAACACATCTTTTTCTTTTAACTTTCTTGAATACGTTCAATGGATCTTTTTTATCAGATTTATCTTCTTTTATTTTAAATTTGTACTCTAAGCCAAGTAACTTATGTAAATATTTATTTGCTTCTGGAAATGAAATATTTTTTATTGTCATAACTAAAGTTAGCAGATCACCTCTTATTATTTCACTATCAGATTGAAATATTTTAGTAGATAACGTTTCTTTATTTATTGCAATATTATTATTAGATGTATGATTGGGCAATCCACATCTTAATTCTTTGGTGTATTCCTTAATACCATGACAATCTAGGGATTTTAGTATTTCTTGTAGTTTATTATTATCTAATATGTATTGTTTTAATTCAATAGAGGTCATTCAATTATTTTCACCTACTTCCATTATCAAAAATCAACTGGTACGGAGGTAATTCCAATTTCTTTTAATGTATTTTGCGATAAATTATGTTCAATAACAATCTGAAATGTATTTGCCGAACCCTCTCTGTTTTTAACTATGAATATTAGTTGATAATTTTTATCTTTATTTAATATTACAGGTATCTTCGTTAACCCCCTTTTACCTTCTAATCTATATACTTTTAAAGCATTCTTTCCATCAGGATATTCATCTTCAAATAAATTCCTAATCATAAGACATGTAGAAACAGGATCAATAATGTTCTTAGCCAATCCAACGTTATCCTGAGAGTAGTATCTTTGCCTTGCCGTTTTACCTTTTTCTAATTGAAAAGTTGCGGTTAGATGTAGATTTTTTACATCTGGTTTTACGATATCATATAAATCTACCATACTTTGCATCATACTCAACCATGCATTATCTTGTACGTTACCTGCATCATTTTTGAAGGTATCAATCATGTAATGATAAACATTCAAGCTTGAGAATTTTTTCATTATTTTAATTGCATTCGCAGAAGACCATCTTTTAAAAGGTATAATAGTAATTAACTTTGCATCTTTTTGTTGTTTTAACCAATTAGCACTTTTATATAATATTTCTTTTACTTCTTCTGAATATTTGCCATCTCTAACAATATATTTTTGCAATTCGTATTTGAATATATTATTGGCAATATACACAATTATTTCGCGCTGCCACTTCTTTAGACCATCTTCGTTTAACATAATTACTATCTTTTCATTAGTATCAATGATACTTTGAAGAATCGCATTTCTAGCAAAAGTTGTTTTACCTACATTTGATAATCCCCCTATTAGAGTAATGTTCCCACATAACATACCTCCTGTTTCTTTTGTTAACATTGGTAAATTATAATAAGGTAATCCAACAGCTAATCCTTCATTTAGTTCTTCAATTAGACTATCAATATCATCTGCTATATTGTAACTTGTAACATCTCCTTCCGCATTAATAAATATATGATTAAGGTGTGTTTCATAATAAGCATATATCTCTTCTACGTTCATATCTGCAAATTTACTAAGTTGATCATATACAGGAAATTTAGCTTTTAATAATCCTAAAACTGCATTCCATTTATGTAATTCATCTACGTATCCATTAATATTTTCTTCTTTTATATATTCTTTAGCTTTTTCAATAGTATCATATCCACCATAGTCCTCATATTTAACCTTTAATTTAGCATGTTTCTCAAGATATAAACCAACTGTGATTTCATCTAAAGATTGTTTCTTTTCTTTTTTGATAATATCGTGAGCAATTGTAAATAATACTTTCCATTCATTATTGGAGAAATCTTGCAATGTTAAATTATCATAAGAATAAATTAGTTCTGGATTCTTAAAAAATATAGACGTTATATTGGCTTCTGCTGATAATTTAAACTCTTTTACTTTTTTTACAGCATCAATAAGTAATTGTTCATAAGGACTTATTTCTTTTTTAGCAACAGTAGTTTTTGTCTTTGTTTTTGTAGCAACAACCATTTACCATAATTCCTCCAATTCCTTATCAATCTTTTTATCTTTTGATTTTGGTTTATATTCAGCTCCTTCATGTACTTGATTATTTAATTCAATGTTCATAGTTTTTTCTTCTGCCTTCTTAGAATTTTTTAATCTTGATACAACATTATTTATTTCATTTTCTACAAAACTCATTATGGTATTTATTAAATGCCGTTCATCTTTAATCTTCTCTCTGCTTGGGCCTAAATATTGAAGAATACTATATTTACAAAATTTAAAGGTTAGTAGTATAAGTTTATAATCATAACTTGCTTGTGGTTTTTGTTTTGTATTTGCCATAAACTTTCCTTCATGTAAACCCCTTAACCTCAATGCTAAGTATTTTGGAAATTTTTTACCTTCTTCATACTGTAATACTTCTTTAAAAATATAGGAACACATTTCTAACCATTCGACTTGCTCTTGTTTTTTAGTTATTTTCTCTTCCATTTGATCACCTCAAATATTAATTTGATATTAATAGGGATTATTGGTTGGTTCAATAATCCCTATTAATTCATCAGATATGTGTATCTTTACAGCATTTCGGCGAATTCTAACACTTGATTCAATTTTTCAATATCATTATTAACTAAATCTTTGATATTGATTTCTAAGTCTCTAATTTTCTTTCCAATCTTCTTTTGATTTTCTTCAGAACTAGTTTTTAGTAATGCTTTAATTTGGTTAGCAACATCTTCTGCTTGTTCATCTTCTGCTTCCATAAATTCAGTGTCTTTACTTACCCCTACTGATAAGTCTAATGCTTTTTTAACTCCAAATTTCTTTGTGCTTTCCCATTTTGCTCTCCAAATTTCAAAAGAAGGATTTTCAATGATCTCTCCTTTTTTGGTTACTCCAGTTCTATCTTTATAAATTTTACCAAAGTAAGTTACATTACCATCTTTATCTTCTTTAGTAAACATTTGAAGTACAATATCAAAATCATGTTCTGCCTTCTTAGCTAAATCCGGTGCTTCTCCAATTTTCTTTTTATTAAGAGAAGATGGATCATCGAAAATATCTTTTTGATGAGCAATTTCAACTACCCACTTGCCGAGGGATGAAAATATAATATATGCTGTTTTTAGAGCTTGATTCCATCTTTTAATATGACCCCAATCTCTTGTAGCCAAACCCAGGTCTCCCATATCTACTTCTTTACCTTTTCTCATTTGTTTTCTTGATCTTTTTTCAACAACTTCATACGCCGCTGCTTGCATATTTTCATATAATTTTGTTCCACTATCAATTGCAATAGTATCAAAATCTTTTAATGCTTCCTCATCATTTAATTCATCTAATGTTTCTTGAACCTCAGATGCAGATGTTGTACGCATAACTCCAATAATATTAGGATTACTTTCAAGATAATATGTATTACCATCTTCACTATCTACTAAATTAATATTAGGAAATGTACCTGCAAACGTTGATTTTCCTGACCCAGTTGCCCCAAATGCTAATACTTTACCACCTACATACGCTAATACTTCTTCTTTTTTCTGAAATCCCATTTATTTAATCCCCTTTATTATTTATTTTATTATTTAAATGATTATTGTGATTATCAGGAGGAATTTAACCTCCTGATTTATCCTGTGAAAATATTAATATACAATTATTAATTATACATCTAACAATTTCATCCATGCTTCATCATCAACTGCTATTTCTTCGTCATCCTCAGTATCATCATCTTCTTTTTTCTTATCTAATGCTTTTTCAAACTCAGTAACACTTTCTTCTAAATCTTCTGTTTCTTCCTCCTTCTCTTCTTCAACTTCAATAAATTGAGAAAGGAAAACTAAATCACTTTCTTTATATTTATCTTTATTGATTGCCAAAATTGGAACTTTTGTTTCTCCTTCACCTTCAAATGTAATTAAAGGTCTTTTAATAAGCATTCTTTTTTCTTTATTACCACCAATTGCACATTTACTAAGAGCCTCTTCCTCTGTGATAACATTAAGTTCAATAAGTTCTCGAATATCCTCTGGAAGATCATCTAGTGTAATGCTTACTACACTTGCCCCTTCAAGCATTTCTCCTTCTACTGTTACTTCAACAAGAGTGCCTTTTTTAGCAGGAGCAAAACATTTAGCAATAAGTTTCTTTGTATTTTCTGGTTTTGCCTTATCAACTTCTAGTTCAAATGTCTTTGTAAATGCAACTGTTTTCTTAATTTCTTTACCATCGTATTTACCGACATAATCAACTACATATCCTGTAATTGGAAATGATGCCTTTTCTCTATCTAATTTACCAACTGCATTTGCGTCACAAAGCAATGTTTGTGTAAATACTGCTTTATATTCTTCTGGTTTTGCTTTTGATAAGAATACAGAATTTACTTCTTTCTTAATAGATACACTATCATTATAAGCTTGATATTTTAATTTTCCTTTAACATTTACTACCATTCCATTTTCAAGATGTTGTTGTATGTATTGAATTGCATCATAGGCAGATAAAAATTTATTTTTGAACGTCTTATCTTTTGTATCTTTTTCTAAACCAACTTTGATGAAACAAGAGTCTGCCACAGATTCAAGAATTGTTTCGTCAAATCTATCGTCCCAATCAATGGTAAATTTATTATCAAAGTCTTCTTGTTTTTTACCATCTACTTCTTTTATACCATGAACATATACTACATTATCTCTTTCTGATCCGTAACCACCCATCATATCTGAATAGATAACATTTCCATTTCCACAATCTACACCAAGATTCATTTGATTCCAAACCCAATCTGATTTTGTAGTATCTTTATCCATTGTGAAAGTATAATCATTTACTTTTGCTTCACCGATGAGTAGGAATTGTGCTTTACCTTTTTTTAGACCTAATTGTTCATCTTTAACTTTTGCCATTATATGTATTCCTTCTTTCAATATTTTTATTTTATTATTCACATGATCTATTAAAATATATTGAAAGAAGGAGGCGGTTTGCTTCTCTTGACAGGTTTCCAACAATTACCTTTATTCTTCAACCAATCAGTCCTTTCTCTAAAATATTATTTATTTTTAACCTACTTAATAATTATACCATACAACCAAAACCATGTCAACAAATATTATTTATTACTTCTAACAAAAACATAAACCAGATAAAATTCCACTTTCAAAGGATGCCATATATAACATAATTATTTATGCCTATTTAATGACCATAAACCCTTATGTAGCAACGGTTACAGGGCTATTTTAGTGATTTTTACTTAAAACCTGTATATTTTGTCATTTTGGGAATAACCCCATAAAATCAAAATTTCTTGAGGTAGTTATTTTTACATCACAAATTGACTTAATTTATCCCTTAACTCTAAATGTGAATTAATTTTTGCTTCAGCATCCTCTTTAACTTGTTTATGATTTAATAATTCTTGTTCTAATGCTTCGATCTTTGCTTGGCTTTGTTCTTTAGATTGAGTTAACATCTCATTGGCTTGATCTATTTTAGCAACCGCAATTTTGAATGCGGTTACTGCACTATCTACAATACCTACTGCATTGTCAATCATCATGGAAGGGGTTACTACACTCTTTTTAAACATTTTCATTATTATTCCTACTTTCTTTTAATTATTTTCGACTTTAATAACTAATCAATACAGCAGTAATTAAACTTATATCGCACTCAGAAATATCTTTCCAACCAATATCTTCACCATAATGAGGTATTTCACCATCTTCAAATTCATCATCTGATATTAATATATCTCCAGCTTGCTCTGATTGTTGTCCATGATCTGCTTCTATATAAATAACTGCATTGTCTGGGATGTCAGATAATAATCGTTTGAGTTCTAAAACATTAAGCATTTTAACTCCTCTCTACCACTTGAAACAAAACACCACAATCTGCTTTATGTAACCAATATAACTCATCACTATCTAAATTAACTTGGATACGACAATGCAACGCAGTTTCTTCCATAATAACTCTATATGTGTCTTTCTTGAATGATTTATAATCTTTAAGGAATCTTACTTTTCGCATTTTATATAATCACCTCCTTTAATAAGTCAAATGTTCTAAAGTAAATCAACATATTCTAAAAATAACTCATATATTTCCCATAATTTTAGATCGTCGCTATTTTTATCTTCATATGGCACAAATCCTATTACAATTTCATTATCAACAACATGTATTGGATTTTCAAAGTTATCAATATAATGACCATTTTCATCAATCCATCCATAACCAACAAAATCTTTAAAATCTTCATGTCCTGAATATCTTGATTCGTTTCCTACCCATATGTAAGGAGTCATAATTTTTAATTCTATATTATCTTTAAATCTTTTGTCTATAATCATGCAGATATATTTATTTTTTGAATTATACATTGCTTCTTCTTTCTTGTCTTTTTCTATGCATTCTTCCACTGGGAATTTGGTTTGCATAGATTTGAAGATGTTTGTTAAATTTGATATTCTCATAATTTACTCTCCTTTCTCTAATTTCTGGACTCATAATAATTATACTCCATTATCATACCAATGTCAAATAATTTTATTTTTATATTTAATAAAATTATCCTTCTTTATACCAATCGCTAATTCCTTCTCTTTGCTCTTCGCATTTACCGTTCTCATCAAGTCCTACAAGTTTATTCTCTAAAATAATAGTACATGAGTCTTCCCAATAATATTTGCAAAGCGAGTTTCTACAATGAATTAACATTAATATTGCTCCTTTCTATTCTTAAATTATTTTCTAAATCCTAATATCTAACCCTATCTTCATTGAGCATCAATGTTACTCTTGTGTTTGCCATCTATTTATATTATAATTTAAATTATTTGAACATAATTAAAATTATCTAATTCATTTTTATATTCTTTTAAATATTCAAATGTACTCTTTGGGTTTTTAGAGGATAATTTTTCTTTAACTATTTCAATTACTATATATTCTAATTCATTAGGAAAAACAGATAAATTGCATGTATTTAATATTGATTGCTTTATTGATTTTGAATGGTAATTAATTATTTCATCTTTATCATTATTGTTGATATTTAGCAATATCTTTACTGTATCATTAATATTATTCATTTGTATTTATCCCCTTTTATTTTAAATTAATTTTAAATACTTCTATCAAACTAACATTTTAAGATATCCCATGAACTAATAATTTATTTTCTAATTCTTTAATTCTCTGAAACATACACAAAACCATATTATCTCCTGTAAGACTTCTCCACTCTTCACCATATCTTAGAGCGTAAAATTCACTTACTCTATCGTTTTGATCAAAGATAACCTCATATTTCCCATCCTCTAATGATATTGACTCTCTCATAAAATACACACCCTTTCTATATCCTCTACTATTTGTGGTTGATTCTAGAGGAGTAATTTTACTTCCATTAGCAAATTCAATAATCGAGTTATTAATAATCATACTCTTGTTCCTCTGGATCTTTCAACTTCATGTCAAGGACAATTCCAATTTCATATAAAACAGAAGACTCTCCACAATCATATCCATCTTGAAATACATCTGTAGAATTTCCTTCTGATCTTTGTTCTGTCCAACCACATTTAACAGCATTATATCTTCTATTAACAAGTTCTTTAATTTTCTCAATCATTTCTTTTTCGTTCACTACATTTTTCTTCCTTTCTTATTTCCTACCAAACGGATATTTTGTTGGGATTGGAGAGGAAAGTTAATCCCTCTCTCGCCTAAACATAACCATTCTTAATCTATTTATCAAATAACCTACACCTAAAACTCCACCTATACAAAGAATAACTACTAACGCAATTGTTGCTTTAATAAATATTGGCACTAAGAAAAATGCTAATTTTATTGCTAAAAATGTTAACATCACACCTAGCATGATTAGAAATATTTTCTTTAATGCATTAAACGTATTTTTCATTAGTCCCACTCCCATTCGATGACTTTCTAAATCTATGAACTACGAATGTACCAATAAAAGTAGTAAATAGCGTGCTTAAAAATAACCAATCAGGGGCTTCGATACCAAATACACCAACAAACATTTTTAGTGAAACAATCCCAATTAAAATATGAGCAGTATAATTTAACTCTGGAACACGCTCGATTAATTTCACAAATACTTGAGCAACTTCCCTCATGCATAAAATACCAACCATTCCACCAATTAGAATTACCCAAGGTATATCTGATACTCCGAATGCTGCAACTACTGAATCAATACTAAAAGCAATATCGGCTAGTTCTACTGATACGATTGTTGCAAGCAACCCTTTTTGCAAAGCATCATTGACTTCATCGTGATTTTCATCTTTATTTTTGAAGAAATTAAACACTATGTAAGCAAGATACAATGAAGCAACCAACTTAATCCAAGCAATCTTAACTAAATATACCCCAAGAACAATTGCTATCAATCTAAATGTATAAGCACCAGCAATACCCAACGTTAACGCCAATTTTTGTTGCTTCTTTGGAAGATTTTTCACCATAATCGCCAACACAAGAGCATTATCAACAGATAAGATAACTTCCATAACAACTAGAGAAAGTATCAGGAGTATATCTTGAGGACTTTGAAATACCATTTTTAGTTCCGCAAGATTGAAGTGATGTAGATTGATAAGAATATTGTTTATAAATTCATTCATTATTATTTATTACTTCCTTTCTCTATGCCATTAATCCATGATCTCTAACAAATCCATCTAACCCATGAGCATACCCAACACCTTCGGCAGAGAACTTCCATTCTCCATCTTTACGATAAATTTTACAAACTGATACTGCTGTTTCAACGGAAAAATCTTCACCTAAATCAAATTTTAATAATTGAATATTATTTTGTTCAGGATCTAAAACCCTAACATAAGCATCGTTTACTTGACCAAAATTTTGGTTTCTTCGATTATGTGCATCATGAATTGTTACAATAAAATCTAATTCTTCAATATTGATTGGCATTTTAGAAAAATCAACAGTAATGACTTCATCATCACCTTCTCCATCTCCTGTATGATCATCCCCAGAATGAATAACTGCCTCAGAAGAATGTTTAAGATTATTGTAGAAAATAAAATCTTCATCTTTCATGCATTTACCATTAGAATTTCCCATGAATACAGAAGCATCTAAATCAAATTGTTCTCCAACTTTTGTTTGAGGACTCCAACCTAAAGCTACAACAACCTTTTTTAAACTTGGGTTCCCCTTTGTCAAATCAATTTTTTGCCCTTTTTGTAAATTAATCATATTAAATATCTCTCCTTTAATTATTAAATTTATATATTACTTATCTATATTTACGTGTCATATCCTTTACTGATGTATCTTTTGATCCAACCCCAATAGCAGTAAATTTCCACTCGCCATTATGTCGATAAAGTTCAGCTACATAAATAGCAGTATGTTTTGAATAGTCGTCGGTTAAATCAAACTTACAAAGTTCTTGATTAATTAACGGATTAACTACTCTAATATAAGCATTTGAAATCATACCAAAATGCTGTTTCCTACTTTGACAACCATAAATATTTACTACAAATACTACTTTGTTTACATTTGAAGGAATTTTGGCTAAAGTTAACATTGATTATTTCGTCATCTCCATCTCCTTCACCAGTTAAATTATCTCCCGAATGATTTATTGATCCGCTATAATGGCGTGTATTACCATAGTAAACTAAATCATTTGAACCATTAATATATTTATCATTATGCAAAACTATTGCTGAAGCATCAATGTCAATATTAGATTGATGTTGTGATTCAATAATATCATCTACTGCATTAGATGCAGACGAAGTTATACTATCTACCACCTGTCTTAACGATGCTTTACCTTGAAATACTTCTCCTAAAGTATTGAAGAATCCCTTTTTCTTAATTTTGGTTTTCTTTTTACCTTCTTTAATTGAGTCCCAACCCAAACACATATTAACCTGTTGCAAATTTGGATTATCTTTGGTTAAATCAATTTTTTGGCCTTTAACTAAATTAATCAATTTTAATCTCCCCTTACATTTTTTATTTTTTAACATCAAGAGTATTTTTTCGCTTAATATATCTATAAACTCCATAACCAATTGCTCCTAAGATAATTAACATAATCAAGAAACTAAATCCAAAGTCACCACTTGTTACGATTACAGGTGCAGGATGCATGTAGTAATATGGATTGTACCAATAAGGACTATACCAACTAGGAGTAAATCTAGGATGATACCCATAATTATAAGGTGTTCCTCCAAAATGAAATGATGTGCTATTGCCATTGCTATATGTAGAACCTAAAAATGTTTTCTTTGTTACAGTGGTATTGCTTGGTGGAATATATTTTGAACTCGTTGTACTTGTTAAACCACTTGTAGAAGGTACGCTTTTACTCACACTAGTCGATGTTGATGAAGTAGAAGTGCCAGACGAAGTTGGTTTTTTACTTAAATCAATTGAGCTTTTTGGTGCTGTATTAGAATTTTTTGAAGTACTAGTAGAAGTAGAAGGTTTACTGCTAGATGATGTTGAAGAACTTTTTGCTAATGTAATCATAGGTTGAAGTGCTAACATGAATACTATTAAAAATGTCCATAATATTTTGACTTGTTTCATTTTTAACTCCTTTATATTTTTATTTATTTATATTTGAATATAACCAACAATTTGAGCAGGTACAATTTCTAATGTTGAAGGACTATCTAAGTCTGTAAAATTATAACCAGTGAATTCACCTGTAACATCGTCTGTTTGAAAAGACCAATCTTTACATTTTACATTGATTGTATGACCACTTTTTAAGTATATTTCTAATGTACGCAAAATTAATTCACCTCCCTTCAATTCAATTACATCAAATTATTTTCTCCTTTCCAATTAATTTAATCACCTATATATTTTCTAGCTTCTCTAATTGTTTCACTTTCTTTTTCAAAAGAATAATTTGAACCAGTTTGTTCGCTTTTGATATCCATTAATAATTTAAGACAACGAATTAAAAGTTTAACGATTAACTTATTCGTATTCATAAAATCCTCCTTCAATCAAGAATTAATATAATTTATCAGATAATAATTTTACTATAGTATAAATGTCATCAATTTCGCTTAATCCTTTAATACTCTCCAATCCTTCTTTGATAATATTTACGCCATTTTCTATTGAGTCAAGCATACTTTTAACTTCATCTTCATGGACGAATGATTCTTTAAGAGTAAAACCAAAATCATTATCTTTTAATTCTTCCAAAGTATATGTATTAAATTCTTTTCTGAATGAACTCAATTTATTTACTACCTCTTTCTAAACACTCATTAACAACATTTGCTACAGCTAAAGCCATCTTGGACTTAAATACAGCATCTTGTTTTAATTCATTGCTCACCTTATCAAATAATCCATCATTATTACTGATAATACTTCTAGCAACTTTATGTGAAAATCCTGCTATAATTGATTGCTTAAAATCTTCTTTCTTGATTACTTCATTAAAACTATCTGAAATAATTTTTCTCAACTCTATTGAATGTTCATTTATCACAGAAGAAACAAGTTTAATCAAAGGACTATCGTACTTGGTCATAGATTCTTGAATTGCTTTCTGTACTGATTGTTGTGCTACAGATAAGATGTCTTGTTCTAAAGTAATAGGAAGATGTTTGGTTTCTAATTTTGTATTAATTTTAGTGGTGAGATCATTTACTTGTTTTCTAAACTCATTATTCTCTTTTTGGATATCAGACATTAATTGATATAATTTATCTATGGTTTTTTGTTCTTGACTTGTCATTAATATTTTCTTCCTTTCTTAATTACATTTTCTTTTACTAATCAATCTTATCCACACCAATCGGAATCCACATTTTAGGATTATAGTTCAATGTATATTTATACTTATCAACATTCTTACTTCTCAATTGCTCAACAACATATGTTACATTATCTGATAAGCCTACAAAATGTTTTTGATAATTACCATTTTCGTCTTCTACTGTTACTTCGAGTTGGTTATCTTCTTTATCAGCTTTAATAGATATTCTTCCTGTCATTTGAAACAATACATCACTTGTAATACAATTAATTACTGTAAGTTGACGCACAACATTGAAATTATCTGCCTCTAATGATAAATTGTAAGATACTTTATCTGCTTCAGTTTGACCACAGCCAGTTAAAGGGATTTATAATAATCCTATACACAAAAGACCTGCAATTAACTTTTTATTTTTCAATTTTATATCTCTCCTTTATAATCTAAAGCTTTGATTGATTCTTCTGCCTCATTTTTAGTTGCATAGAGTTTGCTCGCAGAAAGACTGCGTGGATATGTTAAATTATATTGTTCGTATGGTTTATTATATCCATTCCCAATAAATATTTCTTTAACTGTAGTTTTATGAAACTTCATTACCTTAGAATTAGGCAATCTTCCATTACAACATGGACAGTTGTTTTCATATACCATTTCTTCTTCCACAAACCATACAATGTCACCAATATTAAATTTTGTTGTGTATCCCATAATTAACTCCTTTCTAATACCGTTAAAAACTACAGTTCGTAGGTAATATTAACTGGCAATACTTCAAACTCTTCTGGATTGTCAAATGTTTTTAAAACGTCATTCACAATTATTTCAGAATCATTTAACATTGCCTCTTCTATTCTATCTGTGGTATTACAGTTTCCATCAATAAACTTCATAGGTCTTTCTTTTGTAATTAATGCGTATTTGTTAAATCTTATTTTCATGATATTATTTCTCCTTTCTAATTTTATAAAATTTTTGCAGGATATTAATCACATCCTCCACCACAGTCGCAATCTCCTGAATCACTACTACCAGAGTCACAAGAACTATGAGAATCATACGAACTGCTATGAGAACTACTTCCATAATCATGACATGTAGGATAAAAATCATCATATGTATTGTGATTACGAATAGTATTTGAAGTTTTTGAAGGTGTTTTTGTTTGCTTTGTAGTTGATGTGGAAATTGGTGTAGTTTTAATATCTGTATTTACTTTAGCAAACTTAATTCTTTCTTGTGCTGGTTTGGTATATGGAACGATAATTTCTTTTTCTGATTTTTTACTTTTAGTATTTTTGGAGTTAATTATATAATATCCTATTCCTAAACCACCTAGAGCAACAAAACCAGTAATTACACCTATGGACATTGACATAAATTTTACACTCCTTTTTATTCAATCTCTTTTAATACTTCTTTAGCATTACAATATGGACATAATTCTGTAGGATCATCAAAATACATATTCTTGCACTGGCAAGCATTATCAACCAATTGAATATACATGTCTAATAAATATTCTAAGGCATCTTTTAAATTATCTCTGTCAACAATTAGTTTGCTTATTTTATTTCTTAGTTTGTCTAATTCATCACACGTAACTTATTCTCCTTTCCACAGCAAATCTTAATTTCATGATTCTAATATATTTCTTATTTCTTGGTATACTACAAGAGCATCTGGATTGTATTTTAATCCTGAATAACATTCATCCCTGTGTTCTCTAATATCCATATCTGAACATTTTCCTAAAGCTAAAAATAATGTTCCTAAATCACTTTCTGAAATTGAAATAGTAAATTGTCTTTCTAAGTTTTCTGTTCCAATTAATTTCATTTTAATATCCTTTCTTTTACCAATAAATGAGTCGTTTGTTTGTATTTATGATACCTTATATACTCTTCCATAATACCAAAATGATTTCTCATATTGTTTTCCTTGAGTTTTATCATAAGGTTTACAATATTTATTTTCAATTTCATAAATATTAGTTGTTCCATTACATAACTTCAATGGAACTAATTCACAAGCATTCGCCATATTTTTTGCCCACAAAACATATTTATCATTTGTATCTGTAGTTATTAAATACCCACGAACAGTAAAAATCTTTCTGTTCATCTTTCTTTCTAATTCCTTAACTCTTTTCATAAAATTATCTCCTTTATTTTTTACTTTAAAAAAATTATACGTTCTAATCTTCTTCTAACATAGTAATCAACGGCATAGGATTAATTATTTTATCTAATAATTCCATTCTAATTGTCTCAGAAATATTATCTAAAATCTCAATAATATTCTCTGAATCAGATTTGAAAGTTAATTTATACTCAAATTTATTCATACACCTACTTCCCCATATACTTTCTTCGCTTCTTTTGTGTTTTATAAACACTTCCAATTATGTATCCTCTTATATCTTGCTCTTTTGCTTTAGCTTTTCTTATAACTTCTTTATCTGCTTCCTTTTTAAGATATGATAATATCATTTCAGCCAATTCATTATTCCTCTTTCATTATATAATTATTTTCATATTTAGTCAAGTTTAAATTCTTTTGCATTATTGTCAATTCCTAATTGCTCATTGAGTTTGTTGTACTTCTTGATATCCTTAACAAACCAAGAGGTATCTGTTCCTATGTAATTCTTTAACCATAAGACACAATTTTCACTTACTAGAAAGGTAAGGCATCCATATAGGCATAATTCTTGTGAACCTAATTTTACTTTCTTTGATAAGTGATAGTTTCTGGTGAGTTTCTTCTGAACCATTTCATATGTAAGAAGTTTATTTCCTTTTACTTTGTTGGTGTAACAATCATATACGTTTGTATGTAAGTTTAGAATATCCATTTATTCATCATCCTCCCATTCATTATCTTCTGCCCCACATATCCACTCTACCAATACTATAAGACAATACACCTTTCTCTTTATAGCTATATATTTCAATTTCAACAGGAACATAATCATCACTCAATAAATCTTCAATCATTTGTTCTGCTAATTTTTTTTGTTGGTAGCAATTGAGTAGGTTCAATTCCATATGTAATATCATTTTTTGCAAAATCATGAAAATAATCTTCTTCATATTGATAAGTACAAGCCCACATTTTCATTGTTGTTTTCTTCCTTTCTAATCACTTCATATACTATTTTATATTCTATCATATTTTCCTATTTTACAGACTTCAAATGCTTGAAATGAATGTAGTTCAACTCCACCATCAATAACTACCATTGTACTCAAATCTTTGAATATCCTAATTTTACAAGGAACATCAATATCAAGTGAATCTTTATTGCTTGTTTTCCAAACATTCATATTCTCAATATCATAAATATGTAAGTTGAATAACATTGCATCATTATATCCTACTAAACTACCATCTTCATTTGTTGTATCTTGATAAGGATACATATGAAATATGCATCTTCCTTTAATTAGTTTAGGCATTTGATATACTTCTGTATATTGGCTAAATGTGTCTTTAATATACTGTTCACTTATTTGAGAAGTTTGTATTTCAATTTTCATTATTGTTTCCTCCTTATTTGTACGATAAAATGGAATTTTGCTAGGATTATTCATCAAAATATAGAGACTTATATTTATTGGCATGGTTGAAAGTTATAATCTCCATACCACTATCCCAAAATCTTTTTGAAGCATGCATGATTCTCGTCCCATGCTCCTTGGATTTAATTTCATAATAATATTCCATACCATTAAACATCCAATGCTCTTTCTGCCTATAAAGTTTTATAACTTCCCATTCAACTTCAAAAGCAATAAATTTATATCCTTCTGACAATGGGTTTAATTCATACTCAAGATGTTCTTTGGGAATACCATCAGCTTTTCTACATTTCTTTTCATAAAGTAACCTTCTGCCTAAACCATCTTTAATATTATCTAATAATTCAGGATTAACAGTTTCTATTTCTTCATTCACTAAAAATTTAACTATTTGTCCTCTGTGGAAAGCAATACCAATATCAAATGTTTTATCTCTATCTTTTTCACAAAACCACTCAAATTTATATGTAAAATTAGCATTACCCTTTTCTACATAATCGCCAATAAGAAATTCTGCTAATATACAATCATATTGTTTAGTTTGTTCTTCAAATTTATGAACATCTCTGCAATGTGGACATTGGACTTCTCCATAAAAGGCATCAAACATTCCCATTTTTAGTTCCCTTCTTTCTTTGCCATCAAACTAATTTTTAATATACTTACATTTTATCTGTGATTTGATATAGTCTTGATGCTATATCAGTTAATCCTGCGTCATCGTCAAAATTATAAAATTCAGCAATGAATATTAATAATTCTGCAATATCTTTTTGAATATCTCTAACTGTTGTCATTTTACTCCTCCTACTCCATTAAAATCGACTTTTTATGGGAAGTTACGAACCATGAAACCAACCTATAACTTGATTCTTAGAATCGCAACTTCCTAAAAATATGAAAATTAATCTACATTTGTTCCAATGCAATTTGGTATAACTTCACACTCATTCATGATTTTTCTCCAAGAAGTATTTTCCCCTTCATCCTCAAATTCAATATCTAATGTTTCATCATCTACTAAACTAATAGTAAATCCATATTCAAATTGAGACTCATCCTCTCCACAATAATCATGAACAAAATAATCAATAGCCTGAACAAGATTGTTTGCTAAAATCCAATGCTCATAATCACCATCATTAAATTTATATAACTTTAATTCTTCCATCTTATGCATTCCTCCTAATATTTATTTTTATTAATCAACTCGTATCCCTAATTGACAGAATGGGCATTTTTCATATTCATGAAATATATCATGTTCTCCACAATATAAAAACCCTACCTTTGGAGCAAATTTATCAAAAGTTTTCATAATAAACTGATCATAATTACCAGTTGTAATTTTTGCAATAATATTTAATATAGGCATTCCTGCATCCTCTTCTAACCATTTTCTTTCACTATCATGCTCTCCTCTAAAAAATTCTTCTCTTGTATATGTAGCAATAAATTCTAAAGGGGTTAGATAAGTTAATTCTATTTTCTTTTTCATTAATTAAATACTCTCCTCAATTTTTGTTGATTTTAGCAATCCTTTTTCAATAAACATGTTTCTAATCATTTCTCTTAATTGAGATTCTACAATGTCTTGAAAATTACTTTCAGAATACAAACTATCAATCTCGCTTGCAATATAATCTAAAAATATTTCTTGAATAGTTTCATCTGGTATAGAATTGATTGCTTTAGTAATTTTGCTATTCAGAACTTTTCTATGATTATCTTGTAAATTAATCGTTTCCACTTTTTAACCACCTTTCATTTAAAAGAGATAATTTATTTCTTACTTCTCAACCCTTCTTTTTGCTTGTAGCAGTCTTAGATTTAACTGTAGGTGATTTTGTATTAGCAGATGGTTTTGTCACGTTAGAAGTGCCTGTATTTGTCTTAGGTTTTACTTTCTTGTGTTTACTTTCGCCCCAATCATCAAGATCCAAAACTTCATCTTCAAACCATCCCATTTCTTCATCATCGTCTTGATCTTGAGATTGTTGTGTTTGAGGTTTTTGGATTTGATTTGATTTTGCACCACAGCCCGATAATATTAGAATTGGAATAATTGATGTGATAAGTAGTTTTTTCATTTGTGTGATCCCTCCTTTATTTTTATTTATTATTCATATACTAATAATACATTATTCCATTATAAATGTCAAGAAATATTATTTATTACTTTATATTAACTCCTTCACTTATTTTCTTCCCCAACTTACTAGCAGTTCTTATACTCTCATCGTCTTCCAAACAAGCATCAAATTTACCCTCAATTGCTTGTGCTTCAGCCATTTTGCGTTGATATCTCTTAATAATCCCATTCTCGCATGAATTTTCATAATATAGATGATAAATCCTATTTTCTAGTGTGCTATTGGCCCTATATCCTCGTCTATTGCTCTGAGCAACAGTTTCATAATGATAAGATGGCATGAAATTTATAAAACTGGATAAGTATATAAGATTTAATCCCACTTCCACTAATTTTGCATTCGTAATTAATACCTGAAAATCATCTTTCTTCTTGTCTAATAATTCCTTTCTATCATAAGTTGCCGTTGATGCTTTCAATGTAAAACATTTAATATTATTTTTTGTCAATAAAGTCTCGATTCTTTTTGCAATTGTATCAGATTGCATATATTCTCCACCGTTATTAAAATCAATATATATACAACATTTTCTTCCTTCAGAAACCTCTTGCAATACAATATCTAATAATTTTTGTTCTTTAGGTAAAATACAATCACTAATACATCTTGGTTGAACTTCTTTATAACTTTCTTCACCACGATTAATAGGAATAGAATTCCAGTCAAAAGGATTATTAATATAATGTTTTACAATAGAATCTTCGTACATTTTAGCATTGAAAGCGTTTGCTGACTTAATCTCTCCCCATAAATGCCTCTCTAAGCGTTCCATTTCATCTGTTTGACTAATTGGTACATAGAACTCATTTAAGTCCGGCAAATCCTTTCCTAGATCATCTAATGTGGCAAATATGTAGTTCTCAACTAAGTATTTTGCGAAGCAAATTGGATTCACGCCTTCTATCTCCTTGAATTCGCTATCTTTAATTTCACTACGACCTGAACGATAGTATTCTCCATCTTTCTTTTTAGAGACTGCCATTAATGTTCCATAAGTCTTAATAAATTTTTCCATTTCCATAACATCATTTGCTTTGAGTTTATTTGGTATTAATCCCAATAATAAACTGTGGAAACTTGAACTATATCCTGAGTTACTGGAACCACTGAGCAACAATATTTTCTTAGCATAATTAAATAATGTCCTAGTAGAATTACCGATAATCGATTCTCCATTTCTGTTCTGATGTGCTTCGTCGATCCCGACAGAATCAAAATGAATATTCTTAGTTTTAATAAATCTTATTAAACTACTTTTCTTTGTCTTGTCATATGTAGATTGCCATAATACAGCACCACAATTAGAACATTTATAATTTGATTTCTTAGGATTTCCTTGAAAATCTTTTTCAGTAAAGAATACATCTTCTTTTTTTCTCAATTCATTTTGCAAAGGTCTTCCACAGTCTGGGCAACATGCGATTGTAATTTTCTCTTTGACTTCTTTGATTTGCGAATAACTATAATATCCACCACTTTGAACCTCTTTTTTATGCTTGATTTCCATTGTCCTAATATTTACACCAGATACTCTTTTTGCATCAAGTTTGAATGTTTCTTTGCCTACAAGAAAATATGTAGGTTTATCAAATTGTAATTGAGTCTTATTATAAATTTGGATAAATTCAGATGTCTTTTTAATTATGTAAATATTAACTTTATCACCAATGCTGTTTTTAATCTCATCTTTCCACTGAGATAGTGTGATGGCTGGAACCATAATTAAAGTAACATAATTTTGTTTCTTTTGATACAGGTGACAGTGATTAATCTTTGTTGCTGTGAGTGTTTTCCCAAAACCTTGTTGACAAGCCAAATAAACAAATCTACTTCTTTTTAAAACTTCTAACCCTGCTTGAATAATTGGAACTTGACCTTCAAATGGTTTCATTTTTCCTTCAAAAATTTTCTGATTAATATTCTTAGGATCAAACAAAACTCTAACATTCTGCTTCAATCTTTCCTTAATCTGACTAAGAAAAGCGAAAATGTATTCTTCTATGTCTTCAATCGCATTCCAATCAAAATCTTCCTCATATCCTTCTAATGTCAAAGCATTTAAACTCTGTTTAAAATAAGTTACATTGATTTTATAAACCTTCAAATCAGTATATAAAGGATTGTTAGTATAAACAGTACATTCGCTAATACATCCATAATTACTATAATTACTTTTATATTTAGCATTTGTTTCTTCATCTTTATCTAAAATCATTTTTACAATCTCAGCAGTCACAGGTAAATAATGAATATTCCTTAAATACTTAGTAATAATCTCATTCTTATCTTCATTATTCCAATTAATACAATAATCATTTATTTTTGTATTATAAATAATTGTATGTGTTAAATCATTATCCATCCTGTCAGATTTATATCTATAATGATTTTCTCTGCCATATAATGTTTGTTCAAAGAATATATCTTCTCTATCACGTAATGAGATATGATATGAATGAGAGATAATATCAGAACATATTTTTCTGTTTTTGATATGCAAATCACATAAAGAAATTAATATTGGATCTCCATTATCAAGAATAATTAAATCAGCATTGCAATTGATAGTATTTTTATCTGTCGCTCGTAGATATGGAATCATTCATTATCTCCTAATTCTTTTATTTTTAATTGACCATTGTCAGAACATAAAACATTTAAATAAGGAAGGCTCATTTTAATAATTTTTGTTTCAGTATAACTTTCTCCATTTTCATCTTTATATTTATTTATTTCTTTCTTCTCAATACTCTTTGTACCTCCAATTGCTACATGTCTACCAGTACCATCTTCTAATGATATTTCTCCATTAATCATTCCAGATGCTAGAAGATTACTAATTTCACCTAATTTCAATGGCTTAGGAACAACTAATTTTTCTTCACCTAAATCTTTCAACTCAGTAATTCCTTTGACCCATTTCCATATGGAATCATTTTTACTGATATGAGTAGTTGGAGATTCAATATATTTATTGTTTTCTTTTGCTGTGTCATAGTCGATGTATGGGTAATTCATGGATTGATATGTGTTGTATTGTCTGAGATTAAATTCTGGTTCTGATAGGATTATTTCTTTTACATCATTATATTGTTTTTGAAAATCGAGAGCGTCAATTGATTTAGAAAAGTCATATGGATTACGTTTGAGTTTTGCAATGAAAATATATTGCTTGAATTTAGCATATTCTTCTTGATTTGTTTTGTAAATTGAGTTTTTAAGAATATCAAAGTGTTGAGATAATAAATCCAAACTATCCAAAAAATCGTCTTTTCTTATGACAAAAATCATATATCCAGATTTATAATCTTTTGATGATGTTGGGTTGTATAAAATCTGTCTATTTATGATCATTTGAAGGTAGTGTTTGACATTTCTGATTGATATTGTTTTTCCACTATTATCAGTAGTTAATGTTTGTCCATATGGAGGGTTGTAAAGCATGAGTGATACACTATTCTTTATTCTTGTAATTTGGAGTTCCTCAAATGAAGAATTATAGCATTCATCAATATTTTTATTATTTTTTATAACATTGTAACGATGTTCTTCGATTTCATTAGCAATTAATAGAAAGTCATTGCTATTATAGCTTAATGGAATAAAAGTCTTTATACAATCTAGAAACAACCCCTCGCCAGCAAAATAATCTGTGACAACTACTTTATTAGTATTTTTAGATCCAATCTCATAGGTACAATATGTTTTAATCATTTCGTATTGATTTGAAAATAACCAATGATCATATAGAATTATGTCTATAGATACATTACTATCTAACGATTTTATTGCAAATTCATTCCATTGTTCTTTTGTATATATGTATTCCTTGAGATATCCTTTCTTTACATAGTCAATACTTATTCGTCCCAATAGTCCAAGTATACGATATGTTTCTTTTAACTCCGTTGGATAAAACTGGAGTTTACCTTCTGCTATTAAACTATTACCCATATATTAAGTATCATCTCTTTTCTTATCTTGTAATTCTACAATAATTATATCTTAGTTATTATAGAATTACAAGTTTTTATTCAATTTTACTTTTATTTTGCTACATATTCAACTATTTCATAATTCTCTGGATAATTAGTTATTTTTCTTAGTTGTTTTTTAGCATCTTTTATATCCATGTAAAAAACTGTAATTCCACATACGCTTTGATAAGGTTCAAACTTTCCAGATATCTCATTATGATAATAAATTACATACAGTGGCATATATTCTTTATTCATTATTACTCCTTTCTAAAGTCCCAGAAAATTTGGATTTTAACCTATCTAAAATTTAAAAATACCTTCTAAGAAAAATTCTTTATGAGGGGCATCTATACAATGTTTCCCTGCTTCAAATTGTTTAAGGAATCTCAAAACTTCCATTCCGTCTCTTCTATCTAAATCTACAAACTTTACTATATTTAATTTACCCTCAATACACACTACTGCCCAACTACGTCCATAATCAGGATTTACAGCCACATCCGTACCAATATGTACTACATTTTCAATTGTATTATGTAAGACATTTATAAATTCTTGTCAATGTGAAATATCGTTTGTAGAATTATTTATTAGTTTTCTTAGATATGAAGACTTATCATGTATATCACTTTCAATATCTGCAAATCTGATACTATTAAATGTTTCATGATCTTTAAAATTAGATTCAAGGTTTCCTATGTCAAGAAAATCTCTTAGTTTAATTCGTAACCAATTTTTAAATTTATTCATACTATCCTCCTAATTATGATTCATCCAAATTTACAAACATGGTTTATATTCTACAATTGTAAATCTTTCTTTCATTTCATTAATTAACACTCTTTGCAATTCCTCAGTTAATTCATACCAATATTTAAACGCCTTACTTGTAACTTCTTCATCATACTTATCTTTGGCTTTATTTTTAGCTTCAGTAGTAATAATTTGCTTTGCATAACTTTTATTTAGGTAAGCAATCTTTAAACCTTCTTTTTCATATCTTTTTCCATCAAAATAGACAACGTAAATAATGTCTTCTTGCATAAATTCTCCTTTCAAACTGCATTTGTTATGATTATTATTATTTTGTGCAATGACATGGTTGTGTAATCCACTTGCTATTACAATGAGGGCATACGTTATATTCACAATGTTTTTCTTTAACAACATTTGGTTCGTCAAAATGCTTCTTGCACATTTCACATAAGTATGGAGTTTTTCTAATCATTATTAATCAACTCATTTCCATCAAATAAAACTGTACATTTATTTACCAATTCTTATACTAGGTTTATCACATCCTGACTCACCCCATGTCAAAGCTAACCTCTCTACATCAAAATGAAATCTTGCACATTCATAACATATAATTCTAGATATAGTAGAATAGTTAATTTTCCATCCAAATTCTCTTTTAAATTCAACTCCACAGATATCACACTTATGCCAAAAGAGTAATGGGTATATTCCTTTTATTGTATATGGTTTCTTTGGATCTCTACGCATTGTTTAAAACTCCTTTTTGCTAGGCTTCATCAATAAATTGTTGACATGCTTTTACTAAATTATTTTTTGAATTTATAATTTTCTGATTCATCTCCATTAACGAATTAATTTCTGCATCATCTTTTAATGTATATAATCCAAGAGCTTTATAATAAGTTTCTACAGCCCTTCTATATTGTCCAATTTCAATTTGTAAATTTGTTAAGTTTATATCAATAGCTCCTTCTGGTATAGTTAACATATTATTTTCCTTTCTAAATCCATTAAAATTCTTTTTTCATGTTAATATTTATTTTCCGATTTGAATCGTTATAACTGACTCTAAGTTAGTATAACCTCGAACTGAATCTAATTTATACGTGACTAAATTTAATACATCGTCTTTTCGATATTTAACCACAACAAAATCCAAGGCAGATTTCTCATAATCAACATCAATTACAGAACCATATGTGCTTTCCGCAGGGAAAGAAAATTGTGGTACAGATGGAACTGGAGGAGGCGTATATGAAACTGATCCACATCCAGTTAAGATTCCTGATAAAATCAAACCTAATGACAAAGTAATAAGCATTTTCTTCAATTTAGTTTTCCTTCTTTCTTATATTATTTACCCTTGAAATCAGTTTTTGATTCGATTAATTATCCCTTGCTATTAACCGTATATTATCCATGATTATGTATGCTGAAAATTCTTCTGATTCATCAAAATCACTTGATCCATATTCACAAACCAATTCAAAAGTTTCTGCAATTCTATCAATAATTTCTTCATTTGTAGCGTTGTCTTCAATCTTCACTTGCATTTGTAGCGAACAAACAAAATCAACCATTTTAAATTCTGCCATGATATTCTCCTTTCTTATCCCTTGAAAGATTCGTTTTATCTTATATTGTGCTTTCTAAAAGTGGCTTATATCAACGTTTTCTAGAAAGCACAATACTATATTTTACTTAAAACTTTCTTAACTCTTCTAATTTTCTTTTCTTCATCTTAATTACTTTTTCATCAGCTCTAATATCTGCTTTTAGAAATGCAATATCGTATCCTCTTTGAGCATCATATTTATCTTGAGGCAATGGTTTAGACGCACCCTGAGATCCATTAGGAAGCTCTACAAGAGTTAATAATCCTTTTCTAGTAGTCTTGATACCATCGACAATTTCAATCGTCATAAACTCAATTTCTTGTTTGGCGACAGATTTAACAGATTCAAAATATGCAAAGAAATCATTTTCAGATAAACCAAATCCCATCATTCCATTTTTACACATTACAACTGAATCTACAATTTCAGTTACCTCAAATTCTGTACCGATATAATTAAATCGTGGTAACTCCTTAATTTGTTTTACCCTCATACCTACTTCAATTTTATTAATATTTTTTAACATGCTATTTCCTCTTTTCTTTTATTATAAATTTTATTTAATTTTTCATTGTACTTATTAATAACACCTTGTTCCTCTTTGGTTACGTCTCTATTAAATTTTCCTCTGGCCTGAACCACTTTATAATTTTTAATTTCTAATGTAATTAAACTCCTTTCAATATTTTTTTTATCCCTTAAGAATAAAATATGCGTTTTACCATCAATGACATTTTGTATATAACTTGCTACACAATGATTTTGCTGTACTGCCTCGTCTTTAATATCTTGTGTAGTTTTAGGATAAACAATTTTAAACTTATCATATGTATGCTCTAATTTTAGATCAATAACTTTTTTAAAATCTTCTTCTACGAACTTTTGTATTAAACGAGTATAATTTCTTGTGGCAATCTTATGAGTTGTTAAAAAATTCTTTGGATACTTTTCATATTTTGGACTTATTTTGCTCATCATGTTGCAATAATCCAATAACTCACCAACCACTGAATGGAAGTTATCTAAAGCCTCGAATGTCATTAAATTATCTATGTATTGTAATAACGATGTTGGTTTGTAATTATGTGTCTTTATTAATTGATCGAATTTGTTTTTACCATATTCATTTGAATACAATATATCTTGAATGTTCATTTTGTTTATAGTTGTAAATTCATAATTTAATAAGTTAGAAAATAAATCTGGACTTAATTTATAGGAATCTATTAAATTGTTATTTAATTCAATATCATGCGTTTTACATAATTTAATTAGGTTTTTTGGAATTTCAGTTAATTTGTATCTAATTTTAGGATCAAGTTTTTTCAACCCACATGCAAAATATTGTTCAAGATATTTATAATTCTCAATTTTAGATAAGAAACTACCTATATTTGTAATGCGATCTACCCTGCTGCCGTAATGATATTTTTCCGAATGTGATTTATTGATAAAATTTCTATCCAGAAAATTTAAGAAATTACTATAATTTTTATCCTGAAATGAATTGATAACTTGTAGTAAATCATTTCCTCTAAGTTGTGTGCGAATATCTTTTACTGGTTTTCCAAGTTTTCCAATAGTTTCGCCTGTTGATAAATTATATTTAACATTTTTCCCATCATCAAGATAAAATACAAGATATTGATTTTCTTTACATGAAGTTAACATGATTTCCTCCTGTCTATTTTATTCAATTCAATATAGCATCAAATATAGTCTTTAAATTATTTCTAAAAATAAAGGTGTAATACATTTTATTTTTAACTCTATATATTACACCTCAACTAAAATTAAAAATCTAAACCAATTCTACTGTAACTCTAATCTGATATACAAATAATTTTTCAGAATAATTATTTTTAAATTGTACATTAAAATCCAATGCATCCTTATAAGAATCAAACATTCTTGACTTCATTGGATCTGAAATTAAAACTTTACTACTATGATGATTGATAAACGCTTTACCTGACTCATTTCCAAGAACAAAAAATGACTTAATATAACCGTTTGACGTTGGAATGGTTGTCATAATATATCTTATCTCCCTTCTCTTGAAGTTTGTTGATAAGATATATTATTTCTTTATTTAGTGTTTATTATACCCCTTTTCTATGTAGAAAATCAAGATTTATTTCCTTGGACTTTTACACCAATTCATAATTTTTCCTTTCTCAAATATTATTTACCCTGTTTTTCTTCACATTCATCTTCAAATGCACAACCATTACATAACCATGATTTACATTTATCACAAAAACAAGATTCTGAAGTTAATGTATTGCCACAAATATCACATTGAAAATCGTTTGGATCGTTCATTTTATATTTCTCCTTTCATAAGACAGAGTGTATCTTTTCTGGGAGGATTATTTAACACCCTCCCTTTATTCTAATTACAAATTCTTCATAATTTCATCAATTTCAAGTTCAACTTTCTTTTCATTAGAAAGTAATTGATGTAATTTAGATTCCATAACCTTTAGTTTATTTTCTTCTTCTTTGCGACTCACAAAATCAAGTTTAGATTTAATATCTGCAATCCAATCTACAATATGATAACCAGAGATAACAAAATCAATTTCTAATTCTTTAGCAGATATTGCATATGAATTAAGTTTAACTAATAGATAAGTTAATTGTTCTTTATTAAGAACTTGGATATTAGTTCTTACCCCATCTAATTCAATTGAACTATTTGTAATAGGTGAAAACTTTTGAGATTTGATTAACTTTGCTTTCTTTTCTTCAATTTGTTTCTTTAATTCCATAATTTTTGAATCGTTTGAAACGTTTGTTTCATTTGCCATTTTTATTTCCACTCCTTAATTAATTCTTTATTTTGATTATATGTTACTAGGTATTTTGGATTTAGTTTATTGAATATTTGCTCTGGAGAAGCAGACCCCATTATTTTCTCATCTCTACGTCTTTTATTCGTAGTATAAACATCATAAGTATAATTTTTTTGATCTTTATTATAATTATAATGCCAACTATAGTCACTGTATCTTTCGATTTGATATTTTACATATTTGTTGTCTATTTGAGTAAAATATTTATGTCTCCAATAAGCATTTTCTTTTAAATTTGCTTTAAATTCTTCCAATGTGTAATCCAAATAAGTATCATATTTAGGTTCTCTAGCAGAATATTTACTATCTTTTAATAATTCATCCATCAAATCAGCGTAATCTTCTACACAAATTTCATCTATAATATCAATTATATTCCCTGATAAAGATTTTATAGATACAATTTTATTCCAACTTACGTTTCTATTATAAAAGAAATAAGTTTTTGTTTCTTTGCCATCGTCATTATTTTCATAAAATCTACCCAAATAAATTAATTCATTATTGGAATTAGATTTATATGTACCACCTAAAATTAAATTCTTTCCATCAAATTTCTTTCTCTCGTGTCTTAAATTGTTCAGATCACTTAATTCTTTATAGTCAGGTGATTCTACAGGTATTAAAATTAAATCTTTCCCATCCCAACCATAAACAAAATCACCTTCTAATCCCTTTCCTTTGATTGAACTAGCATTTTCAAGTATGTAAAGTAAGTTTTCTATAGTGATTTCAAATTCAAAGTTACGAGGATCATAAACTCTTACATATGCTTGTCGATGATTCCAATCTGAAACGTAGTCTCCAACCTTTTTATTTAATACAAACCCTGAAGTTGGTTCATTGGAATATTCTTGTGGTTCAATTTTATCATCTCTCCAACTATTCCAAGATGTCTCCTTTCTTAATTTCCCTTTTTGATCATAGTAGATCACATAAGCTAGTTGACCTGTATATGTATCAGAACGTTTTTGATAACCAACTTTAATAGTTTTAGGTAAAAATATTGTGGTGTTCAATTATTATTTCCCTCCTTTAACTTAACGCCATTTATTTTCATATAGTAAATCAAATTTATTATATACATCTTCATATAAATCTTTCGCATTGTTTTTTAAATCAAGTTGCCCTCTTTTTGAGAGGGATAAAATTAATAACATACCGTTCTTAACAACATTCATTTCCTCTTTAGTTAACTCAATCATGAGTTTATCTTTCATTATATATCTCACCTCCAGTACCCATCAAAATGCAATTTCATGTCAATTATCGTCCTCTGAAACCCCTTTGTAGCAAGGGTTTTACTTTTCGTCTACTGCTCTTACAACTCCCCATATCTCACCATTAACTACTTGTTTATAAGATTTTACTTTAAACACTTTCCATTCTTCATCTTGAGTGATTTCACCATCATGATTTTGATATAAATCTTTAATTCCCATAACAAACATATCTTCATCATAACCACAATCTTTATTATTTTGACACACAAAGTTAAGGCCACCTTGATATGTAATGCGATTATGTGATATATCATAATCATCAAGATTTAAAACTAATACAACGTCTCCTATAAACAATTCGTTACCATCAACATCTGTTAATCCACTTGGTTTACCAACTTCTCCTTGAAAACAATCACCTGATTTTAATATCATTTTATACACTTCCTCTAATTTATTCCTCAAAATAATCTGGTTTCTGAAAACGACTTGAGAATTCAATTTTACTAACCACTTCCATATCAATATCATAAGCGTCATCCCAATAAGCATAAAGAGGTTCTGTTGTTGGTAGATAAGCAACAATAATTGCACATTCATCGCCATAACCAGAACACCACCAAGGGTATTTCGGATTAAATACTAAAGGTCTATAATCTTCAACTGACTTTGTTCTAAATCTATATCTACACCACATATTTTAATCTCCTTTCCAACCAAATGTTCTTTTCAAAGTAATTTATATAAGTGATATTTAAAAGTTTTAATACGATTTTGACTATCGTACATATATTCTTTATATTTTAATTCATAATTTTGCTTTGCATACAAACTTAATATTTCAAATTCTAACATATCATCAAATTTATTATAAGTACATTGTCTTAAAACATCTTTAATCTCTTCATTCCCGAATACATCAACACCAATTATATTTATATTTTTAAAAGAGGAAAAATCTTCAGTTGTTTTTATTATCATTTGTGAATAATCCATAATTTCATCCTTTCAAACCATAATTTTAAAGGTTGCTCTCAGCAATTTCTGTCACTTTTTCTTGTACAACTTGTCTTATACTTTTTAAACAAATCTCACAAATGTCAGTTCCTTCTTCGATATCAAGTATAGACTCTAAATCTCTACTCACAGTTAAATAAGAATCATTTAATTCTCCGTCTAACGTATCATCACATAAATCACATACTCTAATTATTTTCAAACTCATGATAACGCTCCTTTAAAATTATTGTGATTTGCCAAACATTAAATTAATAATCTCATTTCTTGTGTAATCTCCAATAGAACTTCCAGAAGCTTTAGGATGCCCTCCCCCACCATACACTCCAGCGATAACACTCAAATCAACATCTTTTACTGTCCTATAACTTACTGAGTGAGATGGGTTAATAATTGCAATAAAGTCTAATTCAGGGTGCAATTCAGATAATTTATTCCCTAATTCAGAAGAATATCTTTCAGCAAATACAACTCCTGCTTTATATCCTTGAATATCCGTAACAATAATTGATTTATCTTTTGATTCTATATAACTATCAATTTCTCTTTGTTTATATTCAAGCAATTTTAAATCAAATCCAGTAAAGTCAAACTCATGCTGAAATTCTACAATATCCATGATCTTTTCAATGAAATTGTCTCTTCCCATTATGTAAAGTAAATCATTCCACATTTTAGGTTCAATTTCATTATAAATAGTTTTCCAAAGATAAGTATCATATTTTCTAACTGATTCAACAAAGGAATATAGATTAGAACATCTATCCCATTTCCACGATCTTGAATTTTGTAAAAATCCTTTTTCCATTAAATAATAATAGAATAAAGATGTTCCACATGTCTTTTCGCCATTTACATTTTCTACTACTTTACACCAATCATATTTATTTAGGAATTCAGCAGTTTTGTGATGGTCTAGTAAGATAACTTCTGGATAATATGTCTTATCTTTATAATATTCAATTATTGTAGCAACTTCTTCATTTACTGAAATATCAGTAATAAACACCATATCATAATTGTTCTTTTCTGAACCAATATAAAAATTCTCAACCTTTTCATTAATATTATCATAATCACAGTATTCGATATCTACTAGTGATTCTGGAAACGCTTGTTTTGCTAAAACTGCACATCCAACGGCATCATAATCAACGTGGTTGAATAATTTTACTTTCATTTATATAATCTCCTTCTTTCTTTGTTTTAAATTAACAAAAATTAGTTCATTTAAACTATGTCTTCAATATCTAAATAATACTCCGTTTTTACTTCTTTTCTCTGAACAAGTTTTACAATGCCACCTAAATATTTATCATTTATTACAAAATAAAAATCTCCATAATCATCATCAATACTTATTTCAAAATCATCTAACTCATAATTGTTAGTTTTAATATTTATAATAACAGATTCTTTCAAGTCCTCAAGAGTTATCCGTCTTTGTTCAATATCATAATATTTTTCATCAATTATCTTACCAACAATGTTTTTATATATGGTATTTTTGATATGTTTTATAACTGTAGAAATGTTATTTAAACAAAATGGATGTTCATTTATAATAAAATTTCTTCCTATTTCTTCATAAGTATCTGGCAAGATAAAAAGACTAGAAAGTTGTTGTAGCAATAGTTTTCTTTGGGTTAAAAATATTCTCATAGAGAATGTGCCAGAACCACCTCCGTATTTATACCCTGCACTACCTCCGAATGGCCTCATAGCACATAATCTATAATGGAAACTAACATCTTCCTCAAAATAATGATCTAAATCAGATTGGAATTCATATAATTGTTCTCTTTCTATTGATCTAAAATGATTATATATTTCACTAATAAAACTTATGTAATTCATATTATTTAATTCTTCTGATGTATACAATTTACTATCTGATAAATCCTTTAATTCACTATTATAATCTATAGATATTTCAAGTTCATATCCTTTATCTATAGATTCTTTAATAGTTTTAAGAATCTCATTTAATTCTACATCTTTTTTATTCATTCTTCAATTCTCCTTTTAAATTCCTAGCAAATTGGTAATTGAATTGAAAATCTTTTATTCTGGATTTCTCGGTATTCCAATTAATGCAGGACTTCCTATTGCTATCTTACGAAACGTAGTAATAATAAAACAATAGCTATCTGTCCAAATATATAGAGGTTTACCATCTTCATTCAATTTGACTGCAATAAATTTATCATTAACGTATTCCTCAAAATATTCTTGAGTAAAAACAGTTTCTTCATCCCATACTAAGTCTAAAATTGTAAAATCAACCCATTTAGTATTCATATTTTCTACTCCTTTTAAAACTTAATCATCTAAAATATCCAACTGCTTCTTATAATACTTATCACAACCTTTTTCACTAGGCATTTTCTTATTCTGATCACACAATAAAACTCTTAAAACTTGTCTATTACATTCTACAAAATGTTTAAATTCAATTGGATAACCTTCTTTTAAATATCCATAATATTTCTGTCCTACTTCAAAAGACTTTCCTTCTTTAATATCAGAAATAATTCTTATAGCAATACCTTGAGAAGAATTCATATCAAGAGGCAAGGTAATTTGTAAATCAGGATGGTCATAATTTTCTTGTAATCCATGCGTGTGAAAATTATTGTGATATTGATCTAATGTTACATAATGAGAAGCCCATCCATATTCATCTATTAGATTTTGGAAATGTTGCTGCATTTTTAGGAGTTGTTCCATTTTATTCATTTTTGTTTAACCTTCTTTCGTGTTTAAATTTGTTTACATTTTTCTATACAAGTAAAAATTAATTCTCTAAGTTTTTCAAACTCTCTTCCGGTTAATGAATTATAGTGATATTCATCATAATATCTATCTCCATAATACTTTCTCATTTCTATTTCTACAATTAACTTATTTTCATCTGTCATTTTATTTCTTCCTTTCTGTGCTTAGATAAAATCGATATTTGGAGGGAAATAGGTTTATCCTATCTCCCTATCATTTCTAAAAACTCATCTTCTGTAAGCACAGGCACTCCATCCTTCAATGCCTTTGCTTCTTTAGATGAACCTTTCAATTTTCCCACTACCAAATAGTCTAAGGACTTTGCGTAACCTGATCCAAATTCTCCACCTAGACCTTCTACAATGTTTTTTAATTCTTCTTTCTTGTATGACTCGAAACTCCCGGTGCAATATAGTTTCTTTCCTGCAAAAACAGTATTCATATTAGATACCTCCGTTTTCTTTTCTTCCTTAAACTCTGTAAATACTAACAACTTATTAATCTCATAAATATTATTTCTATTTCTAAAATAATTGTAAACGCTATTTGCTGTAGTAAGTCCAAAATCTTCAACTTGCAATAGTTCAGTTACACTGGCATGCATAACCCTAATAATATCATTATTAAAATGTTGTGTTAATCTCTTAGAACCTCCAAGACCTACATTATTTATTCCAAGTGCATAAAGAAAGTTTTCCATTTTAACAATTCTAGATTTCTCAATTGCATCAATAAGCTTTTTGTAGCTTTTTATTCCCCATCCTTCAAGTTTAACAATTCTACTTTTGTACTGCTCAAGATCATAAATATCAGAAAATGTCTTTAAGAATCCCTCATTGATAAATAACTCAATTCCTGCCTCAGAAAATCCATCAATATTCATAGCATTTTTAGAGCAATAATGTACAAATTTATTAACCAATTTTGAAGGACAGTCATCATTATCACAGAATAAAAAGTTCGATACTTTAGGTGCTCTTATTACAATATTTCCTCCACATGAAGGACATTTCATATTAATTTTATAAGTCCCAGAACGTGTCAGATTCTCTTCGATCTGGGGAATCACACTATTCGCCCGATAGACAGTTACAACGTCTGATACACCTAATTCTAACGCTTTAAAGATGTCATAATTATGAAGACTTGCTCTTGATACTTTTGCCCCATCACAATCTACTTCATCAAATAATCCTGTGATTGAAACAATTCCTGTACGAGTTGTGTTCAATTCTACTCCTCTAAAAATCGTCTCATAAGAACCGTCTGAATGCTTGAGTGCATATAAAGATTTACTGTGATGACCAGTTACCCCTTGAGCTTTCCCATATGCGATGTCATCAAATTCAACAATCAAACCATCCGTAAGAAATGGAAGTGATTCTATTTTTGTTTTATAGAAATCGACTGCTATTACAATTTCGTTTTTAGTAATCAACGTATGTTCTACAACTGTGAACCCTAATGATTTTAGAAACATAAATTGATTCATTTTATGTGCGAACCATTCATCACATTTCACAATACCAAAAGCAATAAAGATCAAGTTTCTTTTCTTGGTAATAGCGGAGTCAAGTTGACGGACACTTCCTGCTGCTAGATTTCTAGGGCTTGAATATTCCTCTTCTCCTTTGGCAACCAACTCTTCATTAATTCTTTCAAACTCTTTAAACTCAACCATACCTTCTCCCCGAATTTCCAAATATCCAGTATAGTCAATTGTAAGAGGGACATTAGCAAATGTTTTTACGGTATGGGTGACATCTTCGCCTTCTGTACCTCCACCACGGGTTACTGCTTGTTGTAATTTCCCTTCATTGTAATGTAAAACTAAAGTCAACCCATCCAATTTCCAAGACAAAACACAATCCTGATTACCCATAAATTTAATAACATTATTAATATCTTTTGATTTTTCAGCAGATAGCATCGGTTCTGTGTGTTGTACTTTTCTTAATGAATCTAAAACTTTTCCCTGAACTTTTTGGGTCGGCGATGATGATAATATGTAATTTGTTTCGTTCTGTAAGGCCGTTAATTCGTCATACATTGAGTCGTAAATTTTATCTGACATGATTGGGTTATCCTTGACATAATAAGCGTCACAAGCCACGTTGAGTTGTTTAACGAGTTCTTTGATTCTTTGAATCTTTTCCATTTCTTTATCTCCTTCTTTCTTATAAAAATATAGACTCCATTTGTGCTTACTTTATGATACCACAATGAAGTCTATTCTGTCAATTAATTATTTCTTGTTTATACATAAATTTATTATAGCTTAAAATCACAAATTGATTTGATAACTAGACATATTGAAAATTATTTGTAAATCTTTATCTCTTTTATACATACATTCTTTCTTGTAATAACAATCAAAACAAACCCACGATTTTCCTTCTTTCTTCTTTGCATAATTATCCTTAACTTGGATATGATAATCTCGTACTAAATTCATTCTCGTCCTACATCCAACCTTGCTTTATTGCAAGGTCTTTTTAATTAGAAAGATAAAGAAGGCATAATGCTATGAATATTAGAAGAATTGTGATTATAATTTTAGGTTTGTTAATTATTGCGACTCCATTTGTAGGCATATTGATTTATTATTTAACTAAGTAATCGTCTTAAACTTCTTTGCTTTTAACTTTCTGCACTAATTCTTCATCACACCATTTGCAATAAAAGGTATTGTATTTACCATTCATTTGTAATAATTTAAAGTTATGAATATTAAAGTAACATAATAATCTTAATGGATTAAACATAAAATTTCTCCTTTTTATTCCTTCGAACTTGTCTTTTATTTAATTTTAGATGCCCCGTAACCATACTTCAACAAAGGTTTCATATTCTTCTAATAATTTTATAAATAAACTATAATCAATTTTTGCCAACTTAATATTAGTTTTATAATTTCCATAACTAATTTCATATGTCCAATTAGATGATATTTCACCATTCATTTTTCGCATCCATTTTAAGAATTTTCCTTGGAATGAAGAATGTGTGTAAATATTTGTAAACTTACTTATGAAATTTACAATATCGTCATCGTTTATAAAATCAGCAAAGATTATTTGAAAACTATTCTGCAAAATATTATTATGTCCCTGACAACTAAATTTTGTGGTTAGACCAATAGTATTAAATAATTTTACCATTGGTCTACATTCGACATCTATTTCATCATAATTTATATCCATAATTACAACAATCCACTCCTAACGGCTTTATCATATCCACTACTAATATATTCTGGTTCTTTTCTTTGAATTGTTTCTTTGTAACCAAAACCACAATGAGGGCACCAATTATTGTCATATGCATATTTAACTTCTAGTTTAATATTGAATCCACATGCAGGACATTCTTTGTATTGGATTAATTTAAATTCTTTCATTATTTAATTTCTCTCCTTTTATTTGTTTTACTCAACAATACATATGCTACAAGAACAACTACTGCAGTCTTTATCTCCTTCTAATCTATCACATTCATCGAAATCATCTTTCATTGCTTTAGTTAATTTTATGATAACATATCCATTTTCCCAAAGTAATTTCTTTGCTTTTTGAATCTTTTCTTCTAAAATAGCATTGTTCACTTTATTTTCCATTGTATATTCCATCATAATTCCTTCTTTCTAAATTTAAATTAATTTGAATAATAATACAATTGGTATAGCAAACAAAGCTAATATTCCTCCGAAAATTATTGTGTATATCAATCCAACTACTATCCACCCAAATAGTTTAATAAGCATCGATAACAATTTGAATAGTTTGGTTTGAACATACAACCAAAACAATTTTAATTTGATATTATTCATTTAATTTTCCTCCTTAAACTTCTTGAAACACAACATTTTCATAGTACTCCAAACTCAAAACCAATTTCTCCAATTGTTCCTGTATATTAATCATTGCATCATTGAATAACCCCTTATCAGCACCAATCATATTGACAACATTTTGCTGTGATTGCTCCATTAATATCTCTGTATCTGAAGGACTAAATTGATTGACCAGTATCATCTTTTTACCTTCTATGATTCGACTATTCCCATTGAGTTCTATGTAATGTAATTGAATACGATTCTTGGGTATCTTAATATATACAGTTTTATTTTCCACTTTGTATACAGTTATGTATTGCAAATCCATTCCCAAACCAAAGTTATAAGTAAAATCTAATGTAATTTCCCTTAATGTTAAGTCCATAAATCCTTTATCAATTATTTTGCTTTGATATTTGTACTGACCATCTAGGCTAGTTAATTTGCCGACTTTTCTTATTTCATTCCTAATAATAGTTGGATTTTGCATCTTCTTTTTAAGTTCTAACTCTCTGTCAATTTCTTTTTGATAATAATCATTTTCTAAATTTATTTGCGTTTGCTCTGTTGGTATAGGTTTTGGCACTGATAAGTTATGATATTTTAGATAAATATTTGTAGCGAATAATGCTCCGATAGTTAATATGATAATATATTTCTTCATATCAATTCCCTCCATTTGATATTATTTATTCATCTATTTACCTTCTTTAATCCATTCTAGCCACTTATCATCTTCTGGATAAAACACATCTCTATTTCCAAATTTATTTAGATTATAAATCAATTGTCCTAGTCTTAAATCAGGATATTGTTTCCAACAATCACGCAATGCTTCAATAATCTCATCAATTCTATCTGGATTTCTCATTGCTTTTTTCACCCCTTTTTCTATAATTTCCAATCAGAAATCTTATCTCTAACCATATCTTGTAATTTTACATAAACCATATTATGAACTGCTCCATTATCTAAAAGTTGATAACCTACACTCTCTGAAATTGCTTCAGGTAATAACTTATCAATTTCTATCTCAATTATTTTCTGAATATTTTCATTAGACATTTTACTGCGAACAACATCTTTAATAATTTTAGTTAATCCTTTTTCTTGAATTATGGTTTCGATTTCATCTTTAATGATTTGTTCTAACATTTTATTTCCTTCTTTCTAATTTTATATTAGTTTAAAACAATAAATCAAGTATATTATTCTTCATTTCTTTACTAATGGGACTTCCACTAGATTGAGTATGCCCTCCCCCACCATACACTCCAGCGATAACACTCAAATCAACATCTTTTACTGTCCTATAACTTACTGAGTGAGATGGGTTAATAATTGCAATAAAGTCTAATTCAGGGTGCAATTCAGATAATTTATTCCCTAATTCAGAAGAATATCTTTCAGCAAATACAACTCCTGCTTTATATCCTTGAATATCCGTAACAATAATTGATTTATCTTTTGATTCTATGTATTTGTCAATTTTCTCTTGATTCTTTTTCAGTAACATAAAATTATCTACAGTTAATTTATACTCATGCAACATAATTATTTGATATATGGCATTATCAATAAACTCATCTCTTCCTAGCAAATACATCAAATCGTTTACTTGTTTCGGTAGAATATTATTATACTTAGTCTTAAATTCCCATGTATCATATTGTCTAACTATTTCTACAAAACCAAATGCATTTGTCAAGTCAACATGTCTAAACTCCACTTCGTTAATATAATAATTAATAATATTATGATAAAGCATTTCAGTTCCACTGTGTTTAGTATTTTCATCAATGTATTCACTAACACAAGTCCATTTGTATTTATTCAACCATAATGCAGTTTTATGATGATCTAATAACACAAAACTTTCTGGCTTATTAATACCGTCAATTATTTCTGCTACTTCTTCATTTACTGAAATATCTGTGATATATGTTAATTCGAAATTCTTATATCCATCTGCTGTCACATAGTTTAGGATTTTTTCATTTACATCATCATAGTTGCAATATTCAATATCTACTGTTGGAAATGCTAATTTCGCAATAATGGCACACCCTATTCCATCTAAATCTGTATGTGTAAATAATTTTACTCTCATTTATTTATTCCTGCTTTCTTTTATTAAATTTCTTTCTTAATCCAATCATATAGTCATTTCAATAACTTTTATCCACTTATTTCCTTCTAATATGCCAACTATAATTATCTGAAAGACATTCCAATTCCTCATCCCCTTCTAAACGGCATCTTTCTAATTTCCTATCACTGTTTTTACAGTTTATGCAATTATCAATAATTCTCGCATTAAATAAATCATCTTTTAAACTCTCAATAGTATCAAACAAATCTCTAACCATTTCCATTGCTCCATCTATAAAATTAAATGAACCATATTTATTACATGCACTAATTAGATTACAGCAAGGATTTTCTGGAGTACATTCAATACAATTATCATTATCTTCTTCATCCAAATCATCCAATATTAAAACCTTTAATTTGATTAATTCCTCATTGCTTAATATCATAATTAATTCACTAACTCCTTTCTAACAATTTCACTAGCTAACTTACCATCATAAGTCCCACTATAGGAGTTCTTCAATACAGACATAACTTTACCTATTTGCACTTCTGAATTAATATCTTTTAACGCTTCAATGATATCTCTAACAACATTTTCTAACTCCTCTCTGCTCATTTTCTGAGGTAAATACTTACTCAGAACTTTAATCTCAGAAATAACATTGCTTGTATCTTTATTATTTTTCAAAAGAATTGTTTGAATCTCATTTACATTCTTAATAAACTTCTCAATGACTTGCAACACTTCTGCATCTGTAGATTCCCTATTTCCTGCATTCTTGCCTATCATAGAGGCTTCAGAATATAGAGTTGTTAATAATGTGGCCGTATCAGTTTGTCGAGCCTTACGAGCTATAAGAGCATCTGATTTAATTTTGTTGATTAGTATAATTTATTCCTTCTTTCTAATTAATTTAAAATTATTTTAACAATTTTCTAAATTCATCATCCTTACTATTTAACTTTTTGATAAGAGTAAGCCCTTCTCTTTCTTCATCAAAAAATTTAGCACAATCAATACTGCAAAAATGGAATTCTTCTTTTGAGTTATTTACAGCAAATATCCAATCTCTTATTCCATAGTGATAATTATTAGGCTCTTCATATCCACATTCATCACAATAAATTACTGTCTTTGTCAATATAGTCATTTATTTTACTCTCCTTTATGTTTTAAAATCTAAAATTTTTGTTCTAACCATTTTACAATTCCTTCAGAACAAACAGTATTATCAGAAAAACATTTAGCTTCATCTTCTTTATGAATACACCTTTCACATAAATCAACTCTAGCAAGAAATTTAGCCATCTCAATAATATTCATACTTATAACTCTCTCATAATTTGTCATTAATACAAACCTCCTTCCACTTAGAACTCCAATTTTAAGTTAAATTTTACTCCTCAACTATTTCATATTCACCTTCATAAACAATATAATTTCCTCCAAATTCTTTGGTAAAATTAACTTCAATATTCTTTTTGTAATATGGTCTAGCGTCAAAAACTTGCCCAATAAACCCACTAATATCTACGTTTC
>Ga0209728_1000105_pt1 | contig 76877 bp, 149 predicted proteins | sample RifGroD1_FD_183997 | JGI IMG/M metagenome (GOLD analysis project Ga0209728, IMG submission 183997) | Groundwater microbial communities from Rifle, Colorado, USA - Groundwater D1 (SPAdes) (version 2) | ecosystem: Environmental > Aquatic > Deep subsurface > Groundwater | place: Rifle, Colorado... | reverse complement strand
TCCTAACTTGATAAAAGTATCGACTTCTCTTAAGACATCCATGAAAGATACTACAGGGAATAAATCATAACTTCTAAAACTTCCTCCGAATACTGTTTCTTCTTCCTCATTTTTTAATTCATCTTTCTTCATTTGTTTCAAAATAATTATTGGGCGTTTATAAATGCTTGCTAATTTATTAGCAACCAATCCTGAAAAAGACTTTTCTAATATATTTGTAGCATTTACAATAATTACCTTATTATTATTTAATTTTTGTGTCTCAATTATCTCTGCTATATCTTCCATTGACTTTTTAACTAACTTATCCTGTCTTGCTTTAATATTAGTGGTTTCTCGAATCATACACTCTTGCAATGTTTGTATTATAATTTCTGGTTTAGGATCTGTCTTACATTTTCTTCTTGGTTGGTATTCTTTTTTCTCCTCTTTGCCTAAGAATGCATTTATTAAATCTTTTCTTTCTTCAGCATTGCCTATTCTTGTAACTGCATTAACAAAAGGTGCAATCTTCCATCCGATAAATTTAAAATCAACACTTTTATCATCTTCTATTTTGTTTTTTATTAAAAATTGCTTCATAAATTCATTATTTATTGTTTTTAAACCTTCTATAGCTAGGTATCTTGTTTCATAATTCCTTAAATCCATAGAATCTGCAATAATCCCTATTGCCACTAAATCTAAATTGTTTTCAGCAAAATTAAATCCAAATTTTTTATCATACTCTTTAATGAATTTATAAGCCACTCCTGCGCCTGATAATGTAGTATTGGGGTATTGTCCGTCTTGACAATTAATAACTACAGCGTGTTGGTTAGTTTCCTCAATCTCATGATGCCTTAATACCCTCGGTTTCCCGATATTTAATTAGTCGTGTTTGTATGTATTATTTATTACCAAACATTTTTATATTTCTCATATTTTCTGTCTAAGTAAATATGAGACCCATTATACATCCAGTTTAGAAAATTTTTAGACTCTTTCTGTTTTCCAGTCAAAATCGCATCATTATTATTATTTCTATTTGGAAATCTATCATAATGACACCATTCGAAACCACTTATTTCTTCTATTTTGTTAGTTATTTCTTTTGTTCCACAAAAAGATAATTGGATATATTGATATTCTTTTCTATATTCTGTCGATATGCATCCGTTTCCATCAAAATAACCTCTTATCATGTGATTGGTATAATTACCATAAATGTTTGGAAGAATACCATCTTTGCTCTTTGTAGTTGTAAGTCCAAGATTCAATAAATCAGATTTTATTGATTTATTAGTAATGACTATTCTACAATTGTCCTGTTCTCCAAAAGTAGAATTCTTATGGAATATTTTCACAGGATGTTCAGCTTCGATATCTTTTTTAAATTTTAATAAATGATCTATATCCGTTGATTTTAATTCTATCCCCACTGTATTATCTCTGCTATTTATATATCCATCTGCTAAAATAAATCCTAACCAATATGCCTTTTCTTCTGTATTGATCTCATTAAAAAAATCAAAATTAGCTTTATACATACAAACCGTCCATTTCCCAAACACGACTAAGGGAGTAGACTATACCATCAACGTTGATATTATCTCGGTTGCTCTGTTGGTAGTCGTTGAGACCTTCCCATATTATTTCTAACTTAGGGTTGTGTCTGCTGATTTCCTATTGTTTATGACTTTTAGCACCATAAAATTATTTAAAACTTTATAGCTTTTATTTCAGCATGAGTCATCTATGTTGTTCTTTCTGTTTTTCAACCGCATATTATATTAACTTTTCAATTAATATTGTAGCCAACATAGCTTTAAGGTGTTCCAGCAAATTCAGAGTTTTCCTCACATTATCACTAATATAAGGGGACTATCATTTAATCCAAAATTAATATGTCTACATCTCTAGTTTCTACTAACTCTTTGCATTGTCTAGCATCTGATGATCCAGCGTCAGGGACGATTAACAAATTAAAATCATATTCTTCAAGATTCGCTATCACAATTCCATGTATCTTATTTGCATTCATTGAGTGTGTGATAATGATGTTAGGATTAATATTTAATATGTAACCATCTATAACTGTAGCAGACGTTAATCCATCAACATCTACATCATCTATGATATGTATTTTGCTATTATTCTCAATATGCCAATGAAGCATATTTAATCCTCTTTCCATATTTTTGAGGAGCATTCCATCATGTACCACAGAGCTATTAATATTTAACATCCCTTTTGGATTTTCCACGCCTCTATTTTTCAATAAAATATCCAATAACTCGTTCTCACTAATTAAGTCATAGTTTTTATTCAACACTCTATATTTGATATTAACATCTCCCTTTTATTTTATCATTTCTCTCAGTTCTTCTAAATCATCTATGTAATGCCGTTCTCTATATAATTCTTCAAATGTTTCTTTTCCAAAGTCTATCGGCGAATCTTTGTAGCCAATACGTTCATCCCAACACACTATTATGGAAACATTGCAATATGGCATAAGCATTTCAGATATTTTGATTAGTCCTTTTATATAATTCTCATACTCTTTCCACGCTTTAGAGTTTTTGTCTATATTCTCATCATCAATTGATTCTATTTGATATTGTTTGTCAAGACAAATTGCTACTTCTTCTACTTCCAATGAAAGCAATAAATCCCTTTGATATAATGAAAATGACATTCCACATAGGGCAAGACTTATGTTGTTTTCTTGACCAAAATAACTTCCGTAAAGCATAACCGCTTTTTCAGACTCAAGTAAAATTGCTTTCTTTATTTTTCTAATGTTTTCTTGATTTTGGCATATGCCATAAAAATTAAAGGCTATAGGATATCTATAAGTGAGATTTTCAATAGTCACAGGTATATACTTCTTTCCTGAACTCACTTGATATTGTAAGAAATTCCTTGCCCTTATACCTACTAAGTTGCCATTAATATCAAGATGGGGAATTATACACTTGAATTGATTCATATAAAATTTTATTTGGAATATATCGGCAATTTCATCTGTAATTCCTTCATCATGCCATGATATAGGCAAATAATCATCAAACATATTTAATATATATTTATTGTACGAAGGTAATTTTACTAATTGTTTTTCTTTTTTGTGAAGATGAAGCTTTAAAAAATCTAAATCCTTATTTTCAACCTCTCTCTTTTGTAAACCTTTTTTCTTTTTATTAAAATTGGTTACATTTTTAAATTTACAAAGATAAGCAAATGCCTCTTGAAAAATAATATTTTTGGTAGACATAATTAAATCAAAAAGACTCATTGAACCACATGAAGTATAACACTTGAAGAACTTACTATCTATATAATAATAAAGTTTATGACTTTTTCCTCCATGACACACGGTTGAAAAAAGTAATGCGTTGTCATTGTTTTTATCTTTTCTTGGACTTCCAGAACCTAAGTCCTTTAAAATTTCAACAACATCTTCTGTTGTCACCAACTCCATTAACTCGTCTCTGTCCACTATTAATCACTCGTTTCAATGACTTTATCTTCTAATTCAATTAATGTTTTATCAATCGATATTGGCTCATAGTCTCTATTTGTACAAAATAAATCAATAGTTTTCATATTACCTAAGTTTTGATAGCACCATATTTTCACTTCTTCTGTAATTTCTCCGAATCTATTTTTATATACTGTATAGCATACATTAGGCGTTATAGTTTTATTTAATCCCTTTGCTTTTGGAATTAAAGGTTGAATAAAATCAAGTTCTTTTTTTGTAGGTGCAAATACAGTAATGCCTACATCTGCTTTATTGGGAAGCGATCTAGCACCCTTTACTGCTCTTTGGTCTCTAAATCCATCTACTCTTGCTCCATCTGTTGTCTGAGTGAATCCAAAAATAACAATATCGTAATCGGTTGCTAATGTTTTTGTATTAGAGGAAAGGCTTAATAACACCTGATCTTCTCTCGCAGTCATTCCCTTAGTTAATTGAACATATTCAGAGGTTAACGCTATGGTTAATTCTAAATAATCAATAGCTAAAGCATCTAATCCTTCATTAATTTTATATCTATCTACTGTATTTCTTATATATGCTAAATCATAATTTGGCTCGTCTTCTAGAAAAAGTTTTGCATTTTTAACGTATTCAATAGCTTTATCGACTCTTATTTCTTCCTCTTTCGTTAAAATATTTTTCTTAATCTTGAATTCTTCTACCCCACTAATGAATGCCCACATCATAGGTTCTAATTCTTCATAAATTTTCATTTCCGTTCCTATGTATAATCCAACATTGTTTTGTCCATTTGGATTTGGAACAAATTCTTCTTTATCGAAATCCCATAGATGAGAACAACATATTAAAAGTAATCTCTCTATCGCAACGCGCGTTTTACCTTTTCCACTATCCCTTGTTTCAAGGAAAAATCCACCTTTTAATGCACCTCTAGTAAGTGTATTTAAATATTTGCTTTCTAATCCATATCCATAGCAAGGGGATTCTTTCATTTTTACTCTTAATTCATCTGCGTTGTCTCCAGCTTTTCTTCTTTTTGTTGAGTCTCTTATTAAAAATTTTTCTTTGACATTAAAATTTTTCCTATCAAAGTATTGTTGAACCTCACTTAATGTCATAGATTCAAATTTTTCTTGTTGTTGCTTGATAATTATATGGTCTATCTCATCCATATCTAAGATTCCAGATACATCTGTACCTTCATTCATATAACTTCTTAGTAGTGATAATTTCCTTAACTTATTGTAATAATATTCATAATTTGTATTATTACCGTCCTCATATATCCCTGATAACCATTCAATATTTTTTTCATTCTCAAAAATCATTTTATATGACTTAGGATCGTTTGTGTTTAAGTATGTTTCTATATCTGCTATCTTTACTTCATTCAATCCTTGAAGAGATAAATTATATACACAAGTATGAATTAATTGGTGCAGTCCATTTGGGAAATCTTCAAGGTTTAACGCATATTTTTTATCTTTTAATAAATTAGGATTTTTCATTATGCAACCTAACACTTGACAAGAAGTTCTTTTATCATGATATTTTTCAATTTGTTTTTTAGTTGTCTTCATTTTGCTCCTCCCAGTTAAAGTTCAAGGGCAAAGGAGTTTTAGCAATTGATAATTTATCAGCAATTTTAGTTTTTATTTGAATTGATTTCTCTTCTCCTTTAAACTCTTCTGCTATATCTTGAAGATTAAACATTTTATTATAATGCTTCTTTGCTTTGTCATAAAAATAAGGTATAATTCCTAGTCCAGTATCCTCTAACACATCATTTTCTAAAATCTTATAATAATATTGTAAAGTATAATACATGCCAATATTAGTATATTCATAGTCTGTTCTATAATTTTTCATTTGTTGGAACATCATGCCTGTAGGCTTATCAATATTATATAATTTACATATGTATTCAAACAGCAAATCCCAATCATTTTTGTACAGAGCAGATTCTTCTCCCTTAAGTTCCAAACAGACTTTGCAATATCTTTTTTGACTTTTAATAATTGTTTCTTCTTTTAAAAACATTTCTTCACACACAATACATTTTAACTTTTTAGGTGTTTTTTCCTTTATAACCTTTATAGCCATATAATCACCTCTACTTTAAATAGGGAGTAGATAAAACTACTCCCTATTTTTATTTATGTTATTCCTATACCTCTTCTAATCTAGATTCAATATCATCTCTAATGCAAATTAGAGCTTCAAATTGCTTAGCAGTTGCTTCTCCTACTCTTCCATCTTTACCAAGATGCTCTTCCACGATTTGAACATAATCATCTACTAAATCCAACTCATCTAATTTAGCATACATTTCTTTAATTTCCTCAACTACGCTTTCAAATGTTTCTTCAACTTTACCATAGATTTTTTGTTGTTCTTCAAAACTAACACCAGTGTAACCTTCTGCATCATTTTGTTTTTTAATACCATCAATAACAGTTTTTTCTAAGTTTTCTGCCGAAAATTCTTCAATATATGTATCCATATATGTAAATCTACTTCTGGCAAAATAATCATCTGTTTCAGCTAAATAGGCTGAAGAAGGAATAACCCTTCCTTTATCATCAATTCCATTAGATTCTAAATAACATACTATATCTGCATTATCTCTAATAGGTTTAATGTTTCTTTCGTCGCCTTCAATAACATATTTGTCTTTCTTTTTATCTAATCTTGCATGACCTAAGAATGCGATAGTATATCCTAAACTAATTATTCCATCAACCCAAGTCCAAACTAAATTATCATATTCTTCCCAACATCCATATCCACCATTAGCCTTACCAATCGAATCGACATCATATTTTGCACAAAGATAATTTTTAACATACGTTCCTATTCTTTCAATGCCATCTACTACTACGGTTATTTGTTCACCACTTTGTAACAATTGAACGAATTCTTTGCCAGCTAATTTTTTACCATTTTTCTTCAAATCACTCCAATTAGATGTTTTTAATGCGATAGCTCCATTAGTTGCATTGAGTCCTTTTTCAACTGGTAAGAAGATTGGATTTTTAAATTTTGCTGATTGAGAAGTTTTTCCCACATTGTTCCCACCATAAAGAACAATTACCTTCCCTCTTAAATCAGCAGAAACATGGCTAACTTGAACGTCACCTTTAAAATTCTTTTGTAATAGTTCTTGTAACTTATCGGATATTGCCATTAATAAATTCCTCCAATATTTTTATTTATTAGTATTAATACATTAAATAAGAGAAGGGGATTTCTCCCCTATTGTTGATCAAAACTTAGGGCGTTCCCTTTTAGTGGTCTTTTCTCCACTTGCACCAGTATTTGATCCTTTACTGCCCATACCTTTGCCTTTTTTATTGTCTACAATTTCCTCATTCTTTTTTTCTTCAATTGCGACATCACGCTCGATTTTTGCCTGTTTAATCAATTCCATATCGAATTCTTTATCTTCATCCTCTTGGATATCTGCCCCAACGACTACTAATTCGTTGATATATTCTTTATGCTCTTCTACTTTTGCTCTGCCTAAACCTCCTCCTTTTGTTGTTTTAGTGATAATGGACTTATAATTAATGTCTCCCCATACATTGAGTGTCATTCCTTCTTCAACTTGAGCAAGAATGTCTTCTCCAAAATCAAATTCTTCGCCATCATCATTTAAGATAATTCCTACAACAACCTCCATAGGAATAACTTTTCCACCATAAATAGGTGTCCATCCACTTACAATAGCTCTGCCAGTAGGTTCGTCTTGTTTTGTTTCTTCCTTAACAGAAGTTACGAACATTTCAACATCAAATTTTGCTTTATAATCCTCTGGTTTTATTGAAGAATCTACTGTGATATTGCCAAAACCTAAGTCAATATTTACCTTTGTTTTTACCTCCTCTGTTTCTTTAATCTTAAAAATATCTTCATTAAAGCGAGGAGTAAATTCTTTTTGTCCTTGTATTCTTACCTTTGCTACATTTTCACGATCTTCATCATTTTTACATGATGCTAGAGTTAGATAATCTTCATTAATTAATTTTTGCAATGTCTCAAATGATTTCTTAACTTTACCTTTTTTATTTTTTTCTGATACAAAAACCTTAATTTCAATTTCTGAAAAATCACCAGTATTGACAACTAAAGATCCATTAATATAATTCCCTTCTTTGTTTTTATTTAAATTGAGTTTATGTTCCTTAACTTCTCCGACTAAAGTGATATCGTTAATTGCTTGTCGTAGTTCAGTATTGTTTTCATTGTTTTCCATTATATGTATTCCTTCTTTCAATTATATTTATTTTATTATTTAATGCACATGATCTATTAAAATATATTGAAAGAAGGTGGTGGTTTACAAATTTTTATTGGAATTCTTCGCTTACCTTTTGTTTTCAACCAATCAATCCTTTCTTCTTAATCAATTATTGTTCTCTAACCTCTTACTAAGTATACCATACCACCCATACCCATGTCAAATATATTTATTTCTTAATTCATAATTCATTTCCAAACTTCCAAACCAATCCTAAAACAACATAAAATCTCATTTTTATTGGATGCAATATATAGAATAATCATTTACACCTATTTAATGACCGCAAACCCTTATGTAGCAACAGTTACAGGACTATTTTAATGATTTTTATTAAAATTTGAGTTTGTGGTCATTTTGGGCATAACCCTATAAAATCAAAATTTCTTGAGGATCTAATAATTGCTAACATTTTTAATTTTTGACGATAATTCCCTCATTAAATCATTAATATCAATTTTTGAATCAATTGTAATATTAATTGTAATATTTTGGTTATTGTTTTCTACTTTTGATTCCTCTTTTTCAACCTCTTCAACCCAATCCCAATTCTTTGGCTCATTGTCTTCTAAAACATCAGATATAACCCTTACACAACTATCAAGTTGTTTGATTGCCACAATATCATAATCATCACCTTCGCTAGATAAATCATCATCATAGTCCTCTATTGTTACACAATTAGAACTATATCCTTGTTGAATATCGTTTTCATTACAAAATACTTTAGCATCATCATTGTCTTCTAATAAAACACATAAATCTCCATTTCTCATTTTAAATAACATAGAACTATTTAGGTCAGACTTTTTCATTTTAACACTCCTACTTTCATTATTATTTTCTATGTACAATTCAAAATCTTCTGGCAAGAAAAAAATCTCCACCATTCGATCCTTCTATGGAGTCTAAAACAATATAATTGGAACAAATCTTTGATACAAATAAATATGCTTGATTTATATTTTTAGCATGTTGCCAATTAATACTGCTTTCTAAGTTTCCGCAGTAACTTTTTGAATGAGGTGCAACTTTTAATCCCACAATAACATGTTCTCTCTTCATACTTAACTCCTCTCTACTACCTGAAATATCTTACCATTACCATTTTTACGCATCCCAAACGTCTCTAAACTATTTAATTGTTTTTGAATATGATAATAATATTGTTCTTCACCAAGAATAGTTAGATAAGTGCCTTTTTTGAATTCACCAAAGTCTTGTAGAAAAAGTAATTTTTGCAATATGATTATTCTCCTTTCTTAAATTTATCTTAAAATATTAAAACACTCCACAAACTTTTAATATCTTTCCAACAATGGCAAGTGGGATTGAAAACTCACCTAAAAATAATCCGATTGCAACATTTGCTACCATAGGAACTGATTTTCCAAACCAAGACAGTATTTCTACTATAGACCATGCTCCTATTGTTAGATTGATTAATAGAATCACAATTAAGCCAAAGAATCCAATTTTCATATTTTAATTCTCCTTTTTATATTTTATTTATTGAATAGCATATTATAAGCAAATACTATAACTGGTGCATTAAATACTGCAATTAAGAAACGATCAAGAGGTGTTCTCTTATTACTAAAAACAACGATTAAAGTAGATAATCATGGGTTCTTTTAAGGATATATTTCTCAAACATCTTCTTCAACCTATATTTTAGTGGTTGAGATTTATCAATTACAATAGGTAAAGTTCCAAATCTAGCATTAGATCCATGAATCTTCTCAAGAACAACTACAAAATCTCCTTCTTTAAAAATACCTTTGTAATTCTTAATATTTTCAATATCAGAGTATTTATCAAAATTAGGATTTAGTTTCTTTTTAGATACTGGATTTGCCTGTTTATTAAATGATGGTTCTAGAGGTTGCCATTTAGTAATTCCTAATACTTCTGCAACATTATCTCCTACCTTATATTTTCCTTCTGGCAAACTTAAAATCAATCCTTCAGATAAATATTTTCTAAGTTTTACAGTTCCGATTCTACCACCATTTTTTAAATATGTAAGACCGTATTTCTCAATTAGATTTTCTGGAATAATACTATCTGGTGGACAGTATACAACCAAATCTCCTACTTTGTATTGATCCAATCCTACAATACATTGCCATCCTTTAATAGTGACAATTGATAATTTATCTGCATTAGGATGTTTGATAACATTATCTACTTTACAAACTTCAATTATTAAACTGCTCATTAATTACTCTCCTTTATCAAATTATTTTTATATTTATATTAATCCAAATAAAACGGACAATTGAATGTAATTAATCACATCCTCCACAATCACAGCTTCCTGAGTCATAACTTCCACCAGAATCATAAGAGCTATGTGAACCACAATCATGTGAATCATGGTGACTATATGAATGATCATACGAATGTTTATGACTATGTGATACAGAACTATTAATAATTCCAAATCCTATTGCAGAATTTAATAAATTATCATCTTCAACATAACTATTACTTTTACGAGTAGGTGTTGTATTTCTTGAATATTGTGGATTTCGACCTGTATTTGAATTGTTGATAAATATACTACTACTTTTAACTTCGTCTTTAGATATTTTAATTCTTTCTTGTGGTTGACTATAGTGTGGGACAATGATTTCCTTTTCTGATTTCTTCTTTTCACCTAAAGATTTAATTAAGAAATATCCAGTACCCATAACACCCAAAAGGGCAATTCCTGAAACTACCTGTATAGACATTGACATAATTTCACTCTCCTTCTTATTTATTAATTGATACTATTTAATTTCTTTTAATACTTCTTTAGCATTACAATACGGACATAATTCTGTTGGATCATCAAAATACATATTTTTACACTGACAAGCATTGTCAACTAATTGAATATACATATCTAGTAAATATTCTAATGAATCTCTTAAATTGTTTTTATCAACAATTAACTTGCCTATTTTATTTGTGTTTTCATTTCTTAATTTGTCTAATTCGTTACACATATTAATTCTCCTTTTCAATTAAATTCTTAATACTATTCAGTATCCGTATCTACCATCTTTTCAAAAATAGGTTTCCATTCTTTTGCTACTTTCTTTAATGACATTGCTATAATCCATCCACCAGACATACCTGAAATCATTCCAAAGGCCAATATAAATCCTATCACTTCAATAGTTTGCAACATACATATTACTCCTTTCTATTTAAATACTTTCTTCATTTCACTTCTAACAATTTCAGCAACTAAATCTTTTAATCCACTTTTGATAACACTATCAGTAATCACTTCTCCATTAGATTGTAATTCCTTATACTGCTTAGTCCTCTCAAACTTCTTAACTAAATTATCAGTGACTTTTGTAGAAACTGAATTCTTAAAATCTGTATCCATAATAATTTCTAGTTTAGATATTACAGCGTTTTCAAGTTTTTCATAGAGATCAGTTTTATTCCATGAACTTCCTAGAACTTGTTCAATGAATTTTTCTGATGCTCTTCTAATTAATTCTTCTTCTAAGTCATATATGTCATTATCTTTTTCCATCTCAACTGTAAAATTTAATTTCATATTATTTCTCCTTTACCCAACCAATCTTTCATTAATTCTCTGAATATCCTCAATGATTCTTACATTCAAATATTTTTTATTAATACTAAATTCTGTCGAACAAGATGTATATTCTAAATCTTCTTCTGGGATTAAATAACCACTCTCATCCAATAATAAACCACCAATCAAGCATAATCCCTTTTCGCCAACAGTAGAACCTCTAAGATATAATTTATTGCCTAATTTTTCTTCTCCAACAATAATAATGTCACAATCCAGTTCCTTTTGCATATAGTCTTTAGTTGCCCATTGTTGATATGTTTTACTGTCTTTCTTTAGTTTAAATAGATTAAATTCTATATGCATTTATTTATTTTCCTCCTCAATGATTTCATATTCACCATTGAATATTGTCATTGCAAATAATTCACTTTCATCATCTATTGAAACATCTCCGTCTCCCTGTGGAACAACCTTAAAAATCTGACCAATATATTTACTAATGTCGCTTGAACCATCAGTAGGAGGATCATTTTTAACAATTTTAATTCTCATAATTTTTACCTCTTTCTTTTATTAATTTAAATTATTTTTTAAAATCCCAGAAAATGAAACTTTATTTGAATCAATCATCATCTTCCATTACTGATTCAGAAACATCAATCACTTCAATATCATTTCTTGTACTCAACCATTCTTTAGCATCTTGTTCTATTTCTGCATATGTATCACCAATGAATTTCTTCGCCATATTCCCACTTAATTTATCCTTGTATTTATAAATTACCCAACAAGTCAAATTCCCTACCTCCTTTCAAATCATATAGTCTATCATTTAATTATTTCTCTCCTTTAAACTCTTTATATTTTTCTCTTGCAATTGCATATGCCTTTTTAAATCCTTCTTCTTTGTCATATATATCTTGATAATGACATTTAACAACCCCTTTATAATATCTACCTTCTGTTTTAATTAAAACGATTGTTTCTTTACCGTGATAAATTACTTCGATGAACTCTTTAATTATGATTGTTTTGCTCTTGGGTTTTTTATGTAAAAATCCGTCAAACTCTATTGCCTGATAACCAGCTTTTTCAAAATATTGTTTATTTGCATAAGTAATATATCTCTCATATCTATAAGAAGTTTCTTCCCTATATGTACTCCAATAATTTAATTCATTGTCTACTCCAAACCATTTAATATTATTCTTATAACAATAAGTTATAAATTCATTTGCTAATGCTTCAGTTTTACAATTTACAACCAATCCATTGTTAATAAATATATTCCAATGCTTTTTTAAATCAAACTTTTCCATATTATTTTTAGCTCCTTCTAGTTTAAATTCTTTTGGTTTATAGTTATCCATAGTGCCTTCCATTACAATATTTCCATTCCCATCATACATTGTAAAAGTTCCATTACCTATTTCATATTTTGGTGGCATATTTATACTCCTTTCTACTTGTAATTATTCAAACTAATTTTTGATGGTCTTTGTATTCAACCAATCACAATACTTTTGGCATTCTTCTTTAGTTTTAAATCCAACCTTTGTATTATACTCTTTAGATTCATGTAATTCCTTAATACCTTCATTAAATATATCTACTATCTGGCAAAGCCTAAATTCATTATAACTGTATTCATCTCTGTAACTAGAATTTTTTGATGGAATATAACTTTTGGATATATAAAAACTTCTACTTGATTGATACCGACTATCTTTTTTATTAAATTTAATTAGAGATAACTCCGATGTTTCTGGAATAAATCTATGTACTAAATTACTACAATCACAATTCATTTCTGTTGTTTTACCACCAGGGAACTTAGCAACCAATTTACGTTTATCATTGCATAAAGAGCATTTCTCTTGAGAGAATCCTTTTCTATCAGCAAACCATACTTCAGCTTTCTCTATGTAATCTTTTAAAGTATCACCTATATTACTTGCGTAGAATTCCTTTTCCACTTCTCTTTTGAGATTATCTTCTTTATATTTTAAATCCCTTTCTTTGTTATTGATTTCAGATTCTCGTTTTCTATATTCGTCATTTTTGTGTTTGAGTTCAATATTTTCTTTGTTAAGACGTTCAATTTCTTCACGAATATTAGGTAATAAATGTTCTCTGCATTTATCTTTAAATTCTTCAACTAATTGATCTACCTCACTTGGTTCATACTGATTTTCATAGTCATCGTAATCCATTTGTTTTTCTCTCCTTTCAAATTATTAAGCAAATGCCTTAAATACCTTTTCTAATTCTTTACCAATTGCTTCACCTACCATTAATCCAGCCGCATCCATCTGTTCTTTTACTTTAGAAACATTAATTCTTACTTCCTTTTCTAGAACATCACAAATATCCGCAGACGCACTGATATGATAAATTGCACCAGTTTGTTTCTGTTCTTTAGTCCATCCTACAATTGTGCTGATTCCATTTTTAGCATTGTCCAATTCTTCTTTAGTTGTATAAAGATGGATAGTTAATCCTGTAGTTTTTGTCATTGTTAATTCCTTCTTTCTTTTATTCACTTTCTAAATCTAATAACAATCTATCAAAATATTCTTTTATTTTTTGCTCATTACTACCTGCATATTTGATAATTTCCATCAATTCTAAACCAGTAAAAGTTTTATCCTTATGTTTATTTAACACTTGATAAATATGATAAAATCCTTGAGCTACCCCTAAGATATAATATTTTTGTTCAGATGTAGTTTGTAATATTTCATTATGTATTGATTCTAATTCTGATTTATTCCAAGGATATTTTTTCAATAATTTCACCTCCATTTAAATCGACTTTTTAATGGAAGTTACGAACCTTGAAAGTGGCTTATAGCTTGATTCTTAGAATCGTAACTTCCTGAAAATATGAGAATTAATCTACATTCGTCCCAATACAAATTGGAATTACTTTACACTCATTCATAATTTTTCTCCAAGATATCATTTCGCCTTCATCTTCAAATTCGATATCTAATGTTCCATTATCAATTAGATTGATGGTAAAACCATATTCAAACTGTGACTCATCTTCTCCGCAATAATCATGAACAAAGTAATCAATTGCTTGGACAAGGTTATTTGCTAAAAATCCAATGCTCATAATCACCATCATTAAATTTGTATAATTTTAACTCTTCCATTTATGTATTCCTCCTAATATTTATTTTATAATTATTTAACCAACTCGTATCCCTAATTGACAGAATGGACATTTTTCATATTCGTGAAATATATTATGATCTTCACAATATAGATATCCAACTTCTGGAGCAAATTTATCAAAAACTTCATTAATTAATTTATCTGTATCATTTTTGCTAATCAATTCAATAATTCCCAATATAGTCTTTTGAGCATATTTTTCAAGTTTAAAACACTCTTCTTTTAATTCCTCTCTGGCATACATTGCCACAAATTCCAAAGGTGTTAGGTACTTTAATTCTACCGTTTTCTTCATTAAATTAAACACTCTCCTTAACTATTCATGTTCCCAACAGTTAATTATTTCACCCTTGCCAAGATAATTACTATTATCTACTTCATTAATTTCATACCAACGATCATAACAATCACCATGACTGTATTTGCAGTTACCACAGTTTTCAGTTTCACTTGGATATCTATTCATAAGTAACCTCCTTTCTAATCTCCTTCGAATGAAATAACTTATTGGATTATTTATGTATTTCTTTTAAAGATCGTTCTATTTCTTCATCCGTAAATCCTTGCTCTTTCATCCAGTAATAATCACATCTTTTTCTTAGGTCATCAGCTAATTGAGTTAAACTTCCTTCGCGAAGTAACTGATTAGCATAATATCTTACTGCTCTTCTTGCACATTGATCAGCATCTATTCTTAAAACTATGTATTCTGCATTTGGGTCAACTGGTGAACCGTCCGATTTGAATATAAGATATTTTTGATATAAACCTTTCATTTCTTACCTCCTCTTTCTTTAGTATATATTCATTATAACATACGCATAATATCACTGTCAAATATTTATTTTACAATTTACACAACTCCTTCACTGATCTTTTTACCTAATTTACTAGCAGTCCGAATAGTATCATCATTCTCTAAACACACATTAAACTTTCCCTCAATAGCTTTAGCTTCTGCATTCTTCCGTTGATACCTCTTAATAATACCATTCTCACAGCTATTTTCATAATAAAGATGATATATTCTATTTTCCAATACACTATTGGCCCTATATCCACGCCTATTGCTCTGACTAACATCATTTACCATATAACTAGGCATGTAATTTATATATGTAGGAATATACACCAAATTCAAACCGACTTTTACAAGCATAGAATTAGTAATCAATACTTGAAAATCATTTTTCTTTTTATCTAATATATCCTTTCTAGTGTGAGTGGTGACGGAAGACTTTAGCATAAAACACTTGACATTATTTTGCTTCAGCAATGACTCAATTCTCTTAGAAATAGTATCATCTTGCATGTATTTACCGCCATTATTAAAATCAATATAGATACAACATTTTCTGCCCTCAGAAACTTCTTGTAACACTATATCTAATAATTTCTGTTCTTTGGGTAGAATACAATCCTTAATACATCTTGGTTGTACAGCACTATATTCTTCACCCTTGTTGATCTCAATGCTATCCCATTTAAAAGGGTTGTTTATATAATGTTTTATAATGGAACTTTCATACATTTTTGAATTAAAAGCATTTGCTGACTTAATTTCATGCCATAAGTGATGTTCATTTCTTTCCATTTCTTCACTTTGATTAATAGGCACATATATTTCATTTAAATCAGGCAAAGCTTTACCCAAATCTGACAAAGTAGAAAAGATATAATTTTGAACTAAATATTTACTAAAAATAATTGGATTGATTCCCTCGATTTCTTTAAACTCGCTATCTTTAATCTCGCTTCTTCCTGAACGATGGTATTCTCCATCTTTTCTTTTACTAACAGCCATTAATGTTCCATAAGTCTTTATAAATGCTTGCATATCCATAACATCATTGGCCTTGAGTTTGTTTGGCATTATTCCTAATAATAGATTATGCATTGACGAAGCATATCCATTATTACTTGTGCCGGAGAGCAAAATTATCTTTTTTGCATAATTAAATAATGTTCTAGTTGCGTTGCCAATAATTGATTCTCCATTATTTTGCTCGTGGATTTCATCACAGATTATGCTATCAAAATGAATATTCTTAGTCTTAATAAATCTAATTAAACTAGTTTTCTTTGTTTTGTCGTAAACTGATTGCCATAAAACAGCATTACAATTTGAACATTTATAAGTTGATTTTTTAGGATTGCCTTCAAAATCTTTCTCTGTAAAGAATACATCTTCCTTTTTTCTCAATTCATTCTGAAGTGGTTTACCACAGTCAGGGCAACATGCGATTGTAATTTTTTCAGTGACTTGTTTGATGTCCTTGTATCCGTAGTAACCACTAATCACTTCTTTTTTATGCTTTATTTCCATTGTCTTAATATTTACACCAGAGACTCTTTTAGCATCTAATTTAAAAGTTTCTTTGCCAACTAAAAAATATGTGGGCTTATCAAAATTTAACTGATTTTTATTATAAAGATTAATAAATTCAGATGTCTTCTTGATAATATGAATATCTACTTTGTCATTTATGCTTAATTCAATTTCTTCTTTCCATTGAGTTAATGTAATTGCAGGTGCAACAATTAATGTTACATAATTTTGTTTGTTAGGATATAAATGACAATGATTGGTTTTAGATGATATGGAAGTTTTGCCAAAACCTGCTTCTGAAGCAAAATATACAACCCTATCTATTTTTAGTAATTCTAATGCACCTTGAATTACAGGTATCTGACCACTTGATGGAATAATTACCCCTTCAAACATTTTCTGATTAATATTATTAGGATCAAACAAAACTCTAACATTTTGCTTCAATCTCTCTTTAATTTGATCTAAAAATTTGAAGATGTATGACTCAATATCGTCAATATCATTCCAATCAAAATCTTCCTTATATCCAACTAAAGTTAAAGCATTTAAACTCTGTTTAAACCAAATAATATTAATTTTATAAACTTTTAAATCTAAATACAAAGGATTATTAGTATAAACTGTACACTCGCTTATACAACCATAACTACTATATTTATATTTCGCTTGTTCTATTTCATCTTTACCTAAAATCATGCCAACAATTTCACTAGTCACAGGTAAATAATGAATATTCCTCAAATACTTTGTTAGAATCTCATTCTTATCTTCATTATTCCAATTAATACAATAATCATTTATTTTTGTATTATAGATTATTGTATGTGTCAAATCATTATCCATTCTGTCTGATTTGTAACGATAATAATTTTCTCTGCCATAAAGTGACTGTTCAAAGAATATATCTTCTCTGTCTCTTAATGAAATATGATAAGAATGAGAGATTATATCTGCACATATTTTTCTATTCTTGATATGCAAATCACATAAAGAAATTAATATTGGATCTGAACTATCTAGAATTACCAAATCAGCATTACAATTAATAGTATTTTTATCTGTTATTCTAAGATATGGAATCAATTATGTACCATCTCCAAGTTCTTTTATGATTAATTTGCCATTATATGAGCATAAAATATTAAGATAGGGCAAACTCATTTTAATTATCTTTGTTTCAGTAACATTTTCTCCATTTTCATCTTTATATTTACTTATTTCTTTTTTCTCAATTGATTTTGTTCCACCAATAGCAACATGTCTACCTATTCCATCAATAGATATTTCTCCATTTATCATTCCAGATGCTAAGAGATTACTAATTTCACCTAATTTAAGTGGTTTAGGAACAACTAATTTTTCTTCACCTAAATCTTTTAATTCAGTAATTCCTTTTACCCATTTCCAAATTGAATCATTTTTGCTGATATGAGTTTCAGGTGCTTCAGTATATTTATTATTTTCTTTTGCAGTTTCATAGTCAATGTAAGGATAATTCATTGATTGATAAGTGTTGTATTGTCTGAGGTTAAATTCTGGTTCAGAGAGGATTATTTCTTTTACTTCATTGTATTGTTTTTGGAAATCCATTGCTTGTAGGGCATTGGAGAGGTCGTAAGGATGGCGTTTAAGATGAGCAATGAAAATATATTGTTTGAATTTTGCATATTCTTCTGGATTTGTTTTGTAGATTGAGTTTTTTAGGATGTCAAAGTTTTTAGATAAGATGTCTAGCGAATCAAGAAAATCATCTTTTCTGATTACGAATGCTATGTATCCTGATTTGTAATCTTTTGATGTAGAGGGGTTGTAGAGGATTTGTTTATCTAAGATCATGGATAAGTAGTGCTTAACATTTCTTACTCCATTTGTGCTTCCATACGGACAATTATAAAGCATAAGAGAAATTGAATTTTTAGGTAATCTTAATTCCTCAAATGAAGAATTATAGCAATCATCAATATTTTTATTTTCCTTGATACAATTAAACCTATGTTCTTCCAATTCATTAGCAATTAATAAGAAATCATTGCTATTATTTTTCTTAGGAATAAAAGATTTTATTACGTCTAAGAAGTCTCCATTTCCTGCAAATAAATCAGCAACAACAATAGGAAATTTATCTCCATAACCCAATGTATATTCACAATACTGCTTAATTTTATCATAATCTTTATCATTTAGCCATTTATCATAATAACAATAGTCTATAGGAACAGATGAGTCGAGTGATCTCATCGCAATTTCTTGATATAAACCTTGCTCTGTATAATATTCTTTGAGGTAATTCTTTTTCATATAATCAATATCAATTCTGCCAAGCAATCCTAATAAACGATATGTCTCCCAAATTTCCGTTGGGAAAAAGTTGAGTTTGCTGTCTCCAATTAATGAACTACTCATATGTATCATCTCTTTTCTTATTTTGTAATCCTACAATAATAATTATATCTTACTTATTGTAGGATTACAAGTATTATTTTATAATTGAAATTTGTATTTTTTTCTTAATAAATTAATATTAGAAATACCATTCTTCATTCTTCTATAAAATGTCGTTGGACTGATATCTAAAATTTCACACCATTCATCTTTAGTGTGGGATTCGCCATCAATTTCAATATTTTTTTCTTTATCTCTTTTGTTTTAGGTTTTAATAAATCTTCATTTTTCCAACCATATGATATTCTATGCAATATTATATCTCTAGTTAAACCAGATATTTCTGCCCATTCTGTTGCGGTATGTATTTCTCCATTGATTTCTATATGTTTCGTAATATCTATTAATTCTGATAATAAATCATTATTATCCCATCCTGCCGTATATCGTCTATAAATTGTCGCTGTATCTAATCCGGATGTCTTTGACCACTCTAATAACGTTTTAGTTTGATTATTTATTTCTATTTCAACGTGGCTAGGAATAGCAAATAAATCTTTATATGTTTTCAGTCCAATACCAATCCTATAACTAAGAGTATTGGGAGGAACGCCTGTTTCTTCACTCCACTGTGCTATCGTTTTTGATATACCATCTATTTCAATAATTTTATTATTTGCTTTATTATTGTTTTGAACTTTTCTTGTAACCCATCTGCAATTATCTGGTTCATAATTTCCATCATTATTTTCCCTATCTATAGTTAATTTATCAGTATATCCATTGTTTATCGCCCAATCATAAAATGATTTACTATTATTTAACCATTCTTTACAAACAATTATTCCTCGCCATCCATAATTTTTATAATCCTTTGCATTAGGATTATAACATCTTTGCTTCATATTATAATAAGTTTGTTTTAATCTATCTGGGATTATCATCACATTACCTCCTAATTATTATTTATGCACATATACTTTGAATGGTCAATTTACTGTGATATTCATATCCTCTAAATTTTCACTAAATCCTTCTTCTGCAATTTCATCTGATATTTCAATAGAATCATATGTATTAGGAAATATATCAGTTAAAGCATCTAAAATACTTTCAACCCTAACGATATGCCCTTCCGCAATTAATTTACCATTCATATACCATGCTTCCCAATCACTACTCATTAATTTCGTGAATTGATTAATAATTGGTTTATCAAAATCTAATTCATGCTCTTGCCATAAAACTTGTTCTATATGTTTCATATTTTCATCTACAAATTCTATTTCATAAACATAATCGCTATTTCTTCTTATTTTGATAATTATTCCAACTTGATTTAACAAATATGAAGGATCTGTAGCACCAATTTCTATAATTTTAACTCTATCGTTTACTTTAAATTTCACAATAATTCCTCCTTTTATTTTCCTAGAAAAGATTAGATTAAGTCCCTTGCTAGAGTCCTTCTTTCATTTTTATCTTCTACGATTTTATAAAACTCACTTGCTTTTAATTCTATAAAACCTTCTGGATTTTCAAAATTATGCTCACTCTTAAAAGAACAATATACTTTATCTTCAATGGCAAATAATCTGCTTTGTGTTTCGCCATAAACATTAAAATACAGCATCAACATTGGTTTATGTAATGGTTGTACTCCCTTCTCTTTAAGAGTATCTATCCATGCTTTGCCTATTTTAGATTTTGCTTTAAATGCTCTTAAACCATTTTCCAATTTTTTATTAAGCATTTTGCTAAAGTCCTCAATATCTTTTTCAGTTGGGACAATGTAAAAAGTATCTTTAGTTGAAGAATATTCCTTTGTGTTAATATTATTTTTGGATAAAAACTCATGGGAAATTTCCCTCATTATTTTATCACTAGTTATATAATCCATGTATTCTTGGTGTAAAGACGATTGTTTAGTTACTTCAAAATAATTTTCCATTTATTTCATCTCTCCTTCTTCTTTAAAAAATAAGGTGCAATATATTTATATTACAATTATATATTACACCTCAAACAAAATAAACCAAACAACTAAATCAATTCTACAGTAATCCTAATTTGATGAACAAACAAATATTCTAAATAATCATTCCTACATTTATCATGGTAATCAGATGCTTCCTCTCTAGAGTCAAATTTCTTTGCTCTCATAGGATCAGTGATTAATATAAAACTTTTAGGCTTTTCCATCTTTGTTTCCTAATACATAAAATGTTTCAACATAACCATTTAGAATACTTCTCATAATATTTACTACCTCCTTTTATTGACATAGGATTATAGTAAATATTATTTCCTAGTTCACTATGAATTATACATTAATTTGTTAATAATTGCAAGGTTTATTTTACGATAAAAGTCAGATTTTAATGGAAGTACCATGCCCTGTAACCCTTGCTACAAGGCACTTTCACTTTTTGAATTTTTAAGATTTATTACAAATTTTTCATAATCTCATCAATTTCAAGTTCAACTTTCTTTTCATTAGAAAGTAATTGATGCAATTTGGATTCCATAACTTTAAGTTTATTTTCTTCTTCTTTTCTACTTACAAAATCAAGTTTAGACTTAATATCTGTAATCCAATCCGCAACATGATAACCAGAAATAACAAAATCAACCTCTAAATCTTTAGCAGATATTGCATATGAATTAAGTTTAACTAATAAGGAAATTAACTTATCTTTTGTTAACACTTGTAGATTAGAACGCTCTCCATCAATTTCAACAGAACAATTAGTAATTGGTGAGAATTTTTGAGATTTATTTATTAAACTTTTCTTATCCTCAATTTGCTTTTTTAGTTCCATAATTTTTAAATCATTTGTTTCAGTTTTCATATTTATTTCCCCTCTCTATATAATTTATTGTTTTCTAGGTATTCATTTTTGTACATTGGTTGGATGATATTGTAAATTTCTTCAAGAGTACCTTCTATCTTTTTACTAGTATTACTATTTCTATCTTCAAAATAATATCTGTTTTGGTCATTATAAAAATTAGTTACATATATATTTTTATTTAGCGTATCCCAACAGTATAATCCTCTACTACCTTTTAATTTTTCACAGAATTCTTCAAATGTATATTTAATATATTCATCTTTGCTTTCATCATATGGAGAATATTCAGTTTTACATTCAAGTTTTTCAAATAATTCAGCATAATTTTCTACACAATCAGTTGATACAGTGTCTATGAATCTTTCCCCAAGTGATTTAATGGTTAATATGCTTAGATATGAATAATCTTTAGTTTCTCTAGTAAAGAAATGATGTTTACCTTTGTTGACATTGACTTGAACATAATCATATGAACGATAATAACTATAAGAATTAATTTGTGGTCTCTCTATCTTATCACTTCTAGTAGTATGATAGTCAAATCTACCCATATAAATCCATTCTTCATTTGTTTTGGTTTTATATGTTGCACCTAGTTTTAAGTCTTTTGCTTTAACATAACTGTTTCGAAGAATCATTTCACTATATTCAGTAATCTCTTTGTAATCTGGTGACTCCACAGGCATTAAGAGAAGATCCTTGCCATCCCAACCGTACACGAAAAATCCCTCTAAACCCTTACCTTTGATAGAACTAGCATTTTCAAGAATGTAAAGCAGGTTTTCTATTGTGACTTCAAACTCAAAATTACGAGGGTCGTAAACCCTTACATATGCTTGTCTGTGACTCCAATGAGAGCTGTAATCCCCTACCTTCTTATTTAAAACAAATCCTGAAGTTGGTTCATTTAAAAATTCTTGTGATTCAATTTTTTTATCTCTCCATGATTCCCAACTTCTTTCCTTTCTTAAAACTCCTTTTTGATCAAAATAAATAATGTATGCTAGTTGGCCTGTATATGTATCATCGCGTGTTTGGTAGCCAACTTTAATTGTTTTTGGTATAAATATCGTATTATTCAATTTAATTATTTCCTCCTTTATTTTTACTCTGGAATATTTGACTTAATACCATTTATTTTCATACAATAAATCAAATTTATTATAAATGCCTTCATATAAATCTTTAGCATTATTTCTCAAATCAATTTGACTTCTCTTTGAAAGGGATAAAATTAGCAACATTCCATTCTTGACAATGTTCATTTCTTCTTTAGTTAATTCAACCAAGATTTTATCATTCATTACTTTCACCTCCAATCAACATAAAATGTTCTGTTTATTTGATTTTTAAAATCCCTGTTGTCCTAAAAATTCTCTAAATCCATCAGTTATTTCCCTATCATTAGCTGATAATTTGCCATGAATAAAGATATCGCCATTAGGTTCAAAACGGAGTATTTCTTGAGTATCTGTTCCATACAATGTCATTATTGAATGTTTTTGTGGTTCAACTTTTAAATCCATTTAATCAACTCCTTCTATTTAATTAATACCAAAGCATATCATTTGATCTTGCATGTTTTATATATGCAATTAATTTACGATAATTTTTTTCTACTGCAACTAATTCACTAATTTCCTCTTCACTATAATCTTCAACTGTTGTTTCAGGATTATCAATTTTAGCACACCATTTAGGATTTGTGTATGAATCTTCTCTAGCAATACCTTTACCAAATGTTCTTGCCCATTCATTAAAATCTGGATTACTAGAATCCATACAGTGACCACTAGTATGATCTAATTGATCTTGTGGAGATAATCCAGTTAAATAATCCTCTGAATAAAATTCACATTCTTTGCAAATTGTCATAATATTATTTCCTCCATTTATTGTTCATACTCCATATCTAAAGCTTTTTCCCAACAACTTGTGCAAATAAAATCTGGACATCCGGTTTCTTTTTTGTCAAAAAGACCAAATTCACTAGGGCAACTTCCTCCAAGAAACAAATCTGCTAAACTTTCATTCGTCATATTTGCAAATATTAAATTGAATTTTTTTCTTCCTGTCATTTTAGTTTCATTAATTGCTTCTATCAGTTCTAACTCTCTTTCTTCCCAATAAAGATTGCCTGATTCTTGAGAAATATCATCATCAAACTTTATCTGATAGGGACAGTCTGTGTCATCTAAAGGCATATACTTACTTCTCTCAATTGTCACAACTGTACCAGTTTTACCTATTAAGTACATTGGTTCAACATCAAATACATCATCCTCATTAGATATTCTTACAACTTTAACCCTATCTCCTACTTTAAAGTCCATTGCCATCCTCCTTTTTATTTTCCTATAAGTCCATAAGTTTAATTGAACTCAATCCATTTTTCCACCACAATGTATGCATAAATCATTAATCCCTGCACATTTATCACACACTTTATTTGTATCTGAACTACCATTGAGAATTGGTTCTTTACAGATTCCACAATATGATAATGTCATTGCTGAAAATCCAAACGTATTTCTTAGATAAAAACAACATTTACACACTATGCCTTTATTTCTATTCTCTTTTCCACTATCCATTTCATAATGTTTAATTTTTCCTTTGATACTCTGATACATTAGTTGTTTGAGTTTGTTTTAAATTCTATATTCCTAGTAGTCCACTCAATAAATCTTTCTTCCATCTTGTTTAAATCAATTCCTTTCTATTTTACGATAAATGTTAAATTTCGTGTTAGGATTCTACAACCTCGTATTCTCCCTTATAAACATGTAACTCACCTAAATCCTCACCGAAATCTACTCTAACTGTGGTAAACCCAAATAGTTTTGCATCAAACACTTTACCAATAAATTTAGTAATTAAAACTGTACTATTATTTTCTGCTGACATATCTTTGATAATTCTAATTTTCATTGTTCATACTCCTTACACCTTTCCAATTTAACCACCAAACTGTGGATTCCTCAAATCACAAACATGAAACCAATCAACATCTGTAAAGAATCCTTTTTCATCCTTATCAAAGCCTAAACATATAAATGATTTAAATACTCCTGATTTATAATCATGTTTAATTACTTCTCCTGTTTTAGAAATATATTTATTGTGATATTCTTGGTCGAAATTATGTTCATTGGTTGATGTATTTTCTAAATTATCTACTATGTATTTACGCATAGTTTACTCCTTTCTTACTTGGCATGAAATAATCCTTTGATTCTATGATAAATATTTTTCATATCTACCTGTAATATTATTTTGAATATCCCATAATTTTTGGATTTGTTGAGAATGACGATCTTCCCATCCTGCATTATTAATACTATTTTCTAGTTGCATTATTTGATAATAAAATTCTGCATTCTCCTCGCCTTTTGTGGTTTCTATTTTTGACTCAATATAATTCACTACTTTTTCATACAAATCATATTCATCTTTGTTCTCTTGAAAAATTTTAAATAAATCTTTTCTTATATTAATTTTCATCATTCCTTTCTTTATCAAATAAGTTTGGTATTTTAAATTATGAAGATAAATTTATGTCGCACTCTTTACACATGTCCCAAAGTAATCCTGTATAATCAAAATCCCAATCACCTTGTTTTAAATAATGGCAATAACCATTTTGCTGTTCTGGTTTCTCTTTGTCTAAATCCCAAAAAGGACACACTCTTATTTTTGATGCTCTTCCGTGACAATATAGGCCATCGGGTATATAAATGCTTGGATTGTCTTTAATACGTTGTGGAATATCATTTTTCATTGTCGTTTTGACTCCTTATCCCTCGAAATCGATAACTTATGGGATTTCAAACACTATATGTAGTGTGTTTTGTAATACTAGACACTACATATAGTGTTTGCTTTTTAGATATTTTACATATTCAACCTATATAAAGTTACATCATAATCTTGAAAAACTTCTTCAATGATTTTGTAGACTACTTCCCATGAACCTCCTGCTAAACCACATCCAATATTAAATGGGATTGCAACAGACTTCTTATGGTCTTTTGCGCTTACTTTTAATGAAAATAACGCCTCTTCTAATGCTTTATAATCAGTATATTGTTTATCTCTTCCATAATTATACTGACCAAATAGATTTGCTATATATTTATTATCTTCTGTTTTTACAATTTGACATTTACCCAATGCGGTAAACTTATTATTGATAAAGAATTTTCTATATTGATCAAAAACTTCAGGATATTTCTCTTTAATTTGTTTCGCTATACCACTTCCCATAACTCCCATACTATTTACTTGGTGGGCAATTATATCTTCTGTTGCTTGTAAAATATTATCATCAACCATTTTAATCATTATTTTACCCCTCCAATAATTGCTAAAAACTCATCTTCACTCAAAACAGGAATATTTGCTTTAATAGCTTTTTCGACTTTCGAAGAACCTTTCATTTTACCTACAATTAAGAAATCAAGAGATTTTGTAAATCCATTTGCAAACGTTGCTCCTAAATCTTCTAATATTGCTTTTAACTGTTCCTTTTTATATGATTCAAAAGTTCCAGTACAGTACGTAGTTTTGCCTTTAAAAAAACTATCACTCACATTAACCACTTCCTTCTTTTCTTCTTTTTTAATTTCAATATGACCTAATAATTCAATTGTTTGCAAATAATTATTATCATCCATAAAATAATTATAAACATTTTCTGCCGTAATTGGGCCAAAATCATCTACTGCTAATAACTCGCTTAAATTTGCAGTCATAATCAGAGCAATATCATTATTAAAATGCTTACATAGATTCTTTGATCCCCCAAGTCCAACACCTTCAATACCTAATCCGTAAACAAAGGATTCTAATTTAACCTTCTTACAATTTTCAATTGCTTGAATCAGATTGTTATATTTCTTAACTCCAAATTTGGGTAGTTTAATAATCTTATCCTTTTTGCTTTCCAAACTAAACAAATCTAAAACATTACTAATAATTCCATTCTCAACAAAAAGTAACGCAGTTTGCTCACTAAATCCATCAATATTCATTGCTTGCAAAGTACCAAAATGAGCTATTGATTTTACAATTTGTGCTTTACAATTCAATGAGTTTCTACAAAAATAATGAACTCCATCTTGTACTAATTCACTTCCACATGATTGACAATGTGTTGGCATTTTAATATCAGGCATATCATCCGTAACACTATCTTCTACAACTCCTAATATCTCAGGGATCACGTCATTAGACTTTCGAATAAATATTGTTGCATTGATTTTTACCCCTTTCTTCTTAATATCATCCATGCTGTTTAGAGTTGCATAAGAAACAGTCGAACCCATTAAGTCTACAGGCTCTAAAGTTCCTCTAGGGGTTACTTTTCCTGTACGACCTGTTCTAAATTCAATATCTAATAATTCTGTTGTTGTTTCTTCTGATTCATATTTAAATGAAATTGCCCATCTAGGAAACTTTGTAGCGAATCCCATTGCTTCTCTTGTTTTGATATCATTAATACTTACTATTGCTCCATCAATTTCATAATCTAGGTTTGGTCTTAGTTCTTCAATTAAAGCAATTTTTTCTTTAACTTCTTCAATGGTATTACAAAGATAATAATCTTGATCAACTGGTAATCCCATTTTTGTGATAAATTCCATCATTTCCATGTAAGTATTGAATTTTAATCCTTCGCTGTATCCAATATCATAAAAGAAAGCATCTAAATTTTTATTAGCAGTTTCCTTTACGTCTAAATTCTTGATTGCTCCTGATGCTCCATTTCTTACATTTTTTAAAGGAATTTTAGCAGTTTCATTATATTTATTGAATACACTTTTTCTCATATAAGCTTCACCATGAACTTCTAATAAAATATTACTATCAATACTTAATGGAATTGATTTGATTGTTTTTACTTGTGCTGTGACTAATTCACCTTTGATTCCACCGGTTCCCCTAGTTGCAGAAGATAACAACACGCCTTTGTAAGTATTATTAATTGATAACCCGTCAAACTTTTTCTCTACAACATATTGAATCTCAGGTAAATTATTTTGTTTTACAAATGATTTATTTTTATTATGCCATGTATCAAGTTCATCCATGTTCTGTGCTTTATCCATTGAATAGAGTCTAAACTTATGCTCATGCTTTTCAAATTTATCTAAGACAATATCACCAATTCTTTGTGTCGGACTGTCAGGCAATATGTAATTTAATTTCGCCTCTAAGGCTTCTAGCTTTCGATATAAAAGGTCGAACTCTGAGTCTGATATACTTGGGTTACTGAGAGTATAATATTCGTAAGAGTGTTTGTTTAACTTCTTGACCAATTCTTGCATTTGAATATTTTCATCCATTTCTTATTCCTTCTTTCTCAAATTAATATGGATTCATTTGCACCTCTACCATAATTATACTACAAGTGAATCCATATTGTCAAATATTTATTTATTAATTTATATCTTAACACTTAAGCCAATTCTACATTCAATTTTAATATTATTTGCTCAGTCCAATTATGATCACATTCTGAACATGCTAAACCCAAATCTATTGATGTATTTACATCGGGATAACTCAAATAATCTCCCCACAGATATTCAAATCCACACTCTGGACATATTACATTCATCTGTAAACCTGAGAGATAAAATCTTTTTACTTCTATTTCTCCTTTTGGTTGACCCAATATTTCTATAGACAATTTTTATTTACACTTCCTTTCTTATTTAATCCTTAACAATCCTCTTACTCAAACATTTTCTACCATCCCTATATCCAATCACAAATCCCAACTTTCTCAATCCATACTCATAAACATCTCTACGCCTATTGTCAGTCCAATATACACTAATAAAATCTCCATCTTTACAACAATCAGACTTCTCAAACTCAATAATCCGATTCTTTGCCCACAACAAACCTTCTAATCCACATTTTCCAGTTTCATGATCGGTCAATATATCTTTTTCTCCCAATATTAATTGTCTAAGATGTTTCTTCTTATTTGCTATTGCTAATAGTATTACATAATCATTTGATTTACTTTGTTCATGTTTCCAAAAATATATTCCTATTGTCTGACTATTTTTAAGTTTATGAGTTTTGTAATATCCATAAGTGCGATAATCGTTGTCGTATTTTAGCTTCTCAAATTCATTCATAATTAATCGTTTTCTAAATCACTGTATTGACTTGAGGAGTTTATGTTTTCAATTTCATCATTCAACCTACTTATTTCTCTGGTCATTCCTGCTTTCTCGCCTCCACTAATTCTTTTCTCTAAGGTGGTTCTATCAATAATAACCTTCTCTTTAAGTTTTCTAACATTATAGCAATCGCCAACATTACTGGTATCCTCCGCAATTAATCTGTCATGTAAACCATCTAACCCCTTCTCGACACTTTTATAACGAGCAACCCTCTCATCAGTTTTATATTTATATTCAACGTCTATATACTCTCTAAATTCTTCATATAACTTTTTAACATCTTGTATATTTGCATTAGTAAAAGTTTTGATGGTTCTTTTCATACTGAATCTTAATTCATTTAAAATAAAATTAACATCTACATTTTCACCATCTGCAATAAATGCTCCGTGTTTACGAATAGATGGAATCACATCAATAGCTAACCACTTCTGATAATTTACAGCAGAATCACTACTTGCTTTCATCCCAAGAAGGTAAAATAAGCTTTCTGGTATGTAATCATCCTTTCCACACTTCTGTGGAAAACCAAAATCACTAATATATCCATTCATTCTGTCCCATGTTACATAAAGTTTACCATTTTTCTCTCTTGACCATCCAAAACCTATTGCAGTATCTTCCGCATTCATACTAATGCTCTTATCTTCATTTAATTTTGTTCTAACTTTGAAACCTAATTCAGTATTTTCATAAATTTGTACATCGTTCATTTTATCATTTCTCCTTTTTATTTTAATTTATTTTTAACTCCCATAAAATCACAATTTGCTAGGATTTTATAATTTTGAAACCCTTGGTATGACTGCTTTGTATGCCTGTGAAATTCTAATATCTCTCATTATCCATATCTTCATCTGAAATACATTTTACTTCAACCTCATAACCTAACATTTCTAATAACTTAATCCATGCTCCATTAGGAATTGAATGTCCTTCGTGTTTAAAATCTTCACCTAAATTCATTCTTAATACTTCCCAATCTCCAGACTTAGGTACTATAAGTTCAATTAATGGTTTTCTCATTTTATATCTCTCCTCCATACACAACAAACTTAGACTAATTGGACATTTGCAACTACCCATAAGACCTTTAAGAATTGCTTTCTTTTCAGGTGTTAATCCAGACATTAATCATCCTCCATCTCACTACAGCCAAATAATTTAATTATCCCTTGATTACTATGATGACTCCAAAACTGAAAGAATTCTTTGTAAGAATAGAATACATATTTCTCCATACTATTTTGACTAAAATGTTCAAGATATCCAATAGTTATCATAATTCTTTTATCTTTGTTTGTTTGCATTTCATGATCTAGCACATCATTATCATAGCGTTTATAATATTTACATTTAAATGGCTTGCAATGAATATCTCCTGGACAATTAGCAACACAGTTATAACACGCATCTTCCATTTATTTATCATCCTCTCTATTGATTTTTATATTCTGAATAAGCATTTTTAAATATCTTAACCGCTATTCCTATGATTGTTTCTATTAATGGTCTGAGCATATATCCTAAAAATATTCCTGCAATGAAATTCCACATAATTATCACTCTCCTTTCACTCAGTTCAAATACGATTCACGACCATGATATATAAAGATATGACTCCTTAATCTCATAAACTTCTCCGTTACAATATAATTTAACAACATATAAAGAACCATTTTTGCTAATAATCCTACCTTTTGCATATTCTCCAGTAGGTTTGCCTTTTAAATAAAATTCAAAATCAGAATCACGAATTGTTACATTCTCGCCAGTAAGAAACATAAAATTTCTCCTTTCTTTTAATTCAAACGAATACATTTTTTAATTGATTCCATCAACAATTTCATCTAAACTATAATCATTAATCTCCAATAAATTCTCAAACAAATCACACATTCTAACTAAATCATCTCTAGTTTCCTTAATTTTATCAAGTAATTTACATTCACTACCTTCAAATATCCTACAATTTTTTTCTAAACATAATGGATAAAAATAATCTGTTTTGAAACTAGAACATTTCTCACCAATACATTTCATAAATTAATCTATTCCTCCGTTATCATCATGATACATTATCACCTTATCCAAAGCACATTTATAATGATTTAATTCCTTTTCCATTACTACAATTTTATCTGGTAAAGAGCATTTTAATTCATTATTCTCCATTCCAAAAACAAATGCTTCCAAAACATTACAATATCCACAATTACCTGACATGAATGATAGATTACAATTCTCCTTTATACATTTCATTATGTATTCACTCCTTAAAATTGATTTTAATAAAACCACAAATCTTATCACAAACATTAATTTCCAAACAAAATTTACAGCATCTATCTTCCATAAAATGAACAGGACAAATGGTTTTACACTGAATCGTTCCATCTCGACATTCAACTTCTAAATTACATTTAATATTTTCATTTTTCATTTTGTTCCTCTCTTATTATATTTCCATATTCTTTTAGCATAATTTTTAATTCTTCTAGTGCAACATTTTCTTCTATTTGATTCTGCTCTTCAATTTTATCAAGATCACAACCATCAAAGAAACTTTTGAATTCATCCTCTGACATTGTTTCATTATCAATACATTGTGATGCAATTTCTGTTAATCCTAATAAGATTACAATATCTCTTGATTTCATTTGTTAATTTCCTTCTTTCATCTTGTATAATTATCCCTGATATGGATATACTACCATTCGTCAACTAATTTTGTTCTCGTCTTATTGCACTTGGCCTTGCTTTCGAGCAGGGTCTTTTTACTGCTGAATAGAAAAATCACAACTAGTACATTCGTAATAAGTTTCGCCATAAGTTGTGAATTTATTTTGTGTTAATGGAAAATAACATTTTGGGCAGATGAGATTGTTTATTAGTTTGTTTTCAATATCACATTTTTCATTTGTCAATTGCTGGATATTGTATGTAAGAGAATTATGTTCATGTTTAAGCCAGTCAGTATAAGTTTTTTCTTTTTCTATTATTAATTTTAGTTTATTTCTCATTTGCTTTTTTGTTCTCCTTTCTACCACATTCTACTTTGTTTTCCCATCTCTTCTTTGTATTCTCCATAGCAACCAATATTATTTGATTTTATAGATTCATAACAATCATTTGAACAAAATCCTGCAATAATATCTTCATTATTATCTTTTACATGTCCAGTATAAATAAATGCTTCTTTTCCACAGACGATGCAATTTACAGTGTCTAAATATATACTCATGATTTTTCCTCCTTTCATTATTCAAATCAATCAACTATTCTATTTGCTTAGATTATTACTCATCTTATCCACCATCTCTTGTGCGTCTTCTTCAGTAAAATAAACTTCATTCACATTAAAGACTTTTGATGAATCATTCTCATCAATTACCCTAATACGCAATGTAAAACTATTTTTTATATTATATGAAAAAGAATGATTCCCTTCTATCTCAAAACCACAAATAGTACATGGTCTAATATAATATAAAATTTGTTTTCCAGTTGAATGACCAGTTTTACATTCTTTACAATACTCATATTTTTCAGAGTATTTACTTTCAATATAGTATACTTCTGTACCGATTTGAAAATTAATAAGATTATCACCTATCATGTAATTAATGTCAAATTCTTTATTATTCATATTTGTTTTCCTCCTAAATTTTATTTTACTTAACTCGAAATCTGTATTTTATTTAAACTTAGTTCTAATTTCAGTTTTAACAATGTCACTTATAAAATCTTTCAAACCTGCTTTTGTTTCAGTTTCAGATAATATTTCAAACTGCTCTTTAACTTCTTTGTATTGTTTTGTTCTTATATATTTTTTCTCTAAATCTAATACTAAAGCGTTCTTAACTTCATTTTTAAAATCAGTATCCATTATGTCGGTCAACATAGTTTTAATTTCTTCTTTCAATTTATCTTTAAAGGTTCTTCCATGATGTTCATATCTATTTGATAAAACTTCATTAATCACCTGTCTTGCTGACTCTTTAATTATCTCAGATTCAACATAGTCTATATCACTATTGTCAATGTTTATGGAAAAATTCATTTTCATAAGCTACTCCTTCCTACTTACACAAATCATCATACATACTTGCCTTTTCTTTTAGAGTTTTATATTCTTCTACGGTTATCATTATATTTTTATCATCAATGATTGGAGTATGACATTCCTTATTTATATCTTCTCTAAAATCAATAGGATCTTCTCCTTTACAATGTTCTTCACACCATGTAAAGCAAGTGGCATACATATCTGATCTATCATATGTTGATTTACAAGTTCTACATTTGCATTTTAAACATTCTTCAGAGTAATTTTTTAGTTCCAATTTTATTGATCCTCCAATCTTAATCTTACTACATGATTTAATATTTCTTCTAAATCTCCATTAGAAGCCTTTAATAATAAATCTAATTTGTATTTGTATAAATACCTACTAAATGATACTACAGACAATAATATTCCACATACCATTCCCCAAGGGAACCAAATCATAATTTTCTCCTTTCTTCTAACTTAGAATCAAACATAGATTTTATTTACCAATCTTTATGTTCGAAAATAAATTTGTTAGGTAAAACTTCTAGTATTTTCTTCATTTCTTCTGAAGATATTTCAATATTATCTTTATCTGTATTATAAAAATACCACCAAAATGATTCTAAATATTCATCAGTTTCAATCCAAGATACTAAATCTTGCTCTAATAAAATAGAGAAATAATCATTATATTTGTTTAGCACATTTAATATAGAGTTTTGTAAATCTTCGTTATTAACTTTTAGACTATAAAATAATCTACTTTTGCACGATGTAGAGGTTAGGAAATCATCATTGGTATAATAGTAAGGTTTAAATCCTTTGTCTAATAATTTTTTATACAATATTTTCTCATCCTTTCATATAGTAATTACTTTGCTTATTTCCTTCTAATATGCCAATTATAATTATCTGAAAGGCATTCCAATTCCTCATCCCCTTCTAAAATACATCTCTCTAATGTTCTATTACTTCTTTCACAATTTATACAATTGTCAATTATGCTTGCATTAAATAAATCATCTTTCAAACTTTCAATGGTATCAAGTAAATCTCTAACCATATCCTTTGCACCATCAATAAAATTGAATGTTCCATATTTATTACATATGCTAATTAAATTACAACAAGGATTTTCAGGAGTACATTTCATACAATTATAATTATCTTCTTCATCTAAATCTGCCAATATCAATACTTTAAGTTTGATTAATTCTTCATTGCTCAAAATCATATTTAACCCATCAACTCCTTTCTAACAATGTTTTTTAATATACTGTTCTATTTTACATTCTTTTATAAATTCCATAATAACCTCATCATCGTATTCCATACTTTCTAGCAAATTACTTATACAACATCTCCATGTCTCAGAGTCTATTTCATATTCAATAAGAATTTCGACATCAAAGACTTCACGCTCCTCGCCATTATTATTTCTAATTAAATACATTTCCTCATTGTAATCATAGCCTTCACCTTTTGTCCAATCAGATTTCTCCTTTTCAGTAAGGGGTCTAATAATTTCGAAGGTTTGCATCTTTAGAAAACTAGATTCAGGATCACACCAATATTTTCTAAAATCTTTCTTTGTATATGGTAAGTATTTATCTTCATTTTGCTTTTTCATTTAATTTTATTGCCCCTTTCCTTTACAAGTCCAATTTTATGAATAGTTGCCAACCTTACAACGTTGATACGTAATGGTTTGCGTACTTCTATTGCATTAGAAATTTCTTCATAATATTCCTCATAAGATTCAAATTCTTGATCTGAATTATCTTCACTATAGAAGTCTCTCCAAGGATTTTCATCACAATTCCATTTGCCTGATAGTTTCCACTCGTCAAACAAATTTTGGTGTAATTCATGGTCAATATCGAATGAAGAAGTAAAATTAGGATCGCTCATAAAGCCAGATGGGACTATAAGAAAACTTCTAACCATATCTACAATACAATCGTCACAGAGTTCATATTGCCAATTGTGATACCCAAGTTGTAAATTAAATGATTGTATTTTATCATCATGCGGTTCAAACACTTCACCACATTTATTACAAAGAGAACCTACTAGAAATTGTTCATTTTTTGTAACTTCTACACTTTTGGTAATTCTCATATTACTCTTCACTCTTTTCTTTATAATTTTATTTAATCCTTATAAGATTATACGAATGGGAATTGTAAATTATGGGGGTCTTGGTAAGATTTATTTAAAAATATTTTTAGATTTATGTATCAATGAAATGCACCTTGCTCCATTTTATGAGAATAAATTATATTTCCACGTTCATCATCTTCAATAAATTTAATGCCTCTCCGATGTCTATTTGCTTCTAGTTCTTTAGTAATCCTAATTTTATCCTTATTATTTTTGTAAGGAATCGCACACCAGATATCGTTAATAAAGGTTTCTTTTGCAGGTCTTCTAATCATAAATAACACATCTCCTCTTTAATTTATATTTATATTTACTAATTTGTTCACAATATGATTAATCCTCTAAGATTGTTACAGTTGCATACCCAATTCCAAAATTAATTGCTTCTTTACTTGCTCTATTGCTATGAAAATCTCCCAAGAATATATCTACCCTATTGCCGATTATTCCTGAACCCGTGTCCACGGTTTTATAATTCCCCGAGTATTTTTTATGTTTTGCATCTATAAATGTCAATTTAACTTTTACATTTAAAGGAATTATTCTTGGATCGACAGATATTACTTTAGTGCTAGGCCATGTTTTATTCTTTAAGCTTGTTCCATTTTTAGTAATGCCGAATCCAACATCACCTCTAGATTTACTACAAGAATTAATAGATAAATCGTATGCGGTTATAACGAAGATTGGGTTTTCTTTCGGTTTAATTTGAATTGGGATAATTGACTTTGGTATAATTGGCTCAGTCTTAACTATTATGTATTGCTTTCTAAGTTGTTCTAATATATTTGCATTTACATCACTTCCTAAATTAGCATTAATAGATTTGATATTAATTATATCTTCTTTTATAATATTATTTCCGTTTACACTGCTTGCGAGAATAAACACACTAATCAAGGTGACGAATAATTTAGTATGCTTTAGTGGATTTCTCCTCATTCACTTAACTCACTTTCTTATTATATTTTGATTAATCATATAATTTTATGTACTATTGAGATATAAAATTATACCTCAATAATTTAATAAATAGTTTAAGTTTTCTCCAATTTATCTATCGCCTCCTGCCAAGATCCAAACTTATCTATAAACACAATAGCCATTGGAAACTTCATATCTTTGTTGTTTGGAATTCTACCTAATTTTTCTTTCTTCTTTTTTAATATTTTGATAAGATCCTTTTTAGTATACTCACTTACAATAACTTTCTCAAGGTTATTATAAGTTCCAAAATATTCTTTGATTAATCCTTCTGGATAAATAGAAAGTATTTCTTTCTTGTCTAATACTCTTTCTTTACTTGCAAATAATTCTTTTAAATTAGAAATTACTGATTCCTTCGAATGTTTTTCAAAATCAACGTTTTTATAGATATCTTTGATTAAACCTGCCTTGATCAAAGATTTCTCCCATGAACCAAATCTCCGATTATAAATTCCACTACTAGGTGCTTTCATGTCAACACCTTTTGGAATTCTCTTTAAATCTTCTGCTTTTTCTTGAATAATCCCAATTAATTCATCATCTGAATATCTCCTATGAACAAAATCAGCATGTTCATTTGTTTGATATAATTCATCTGCCCATTCTTTAAGTTCAGGATAAGTTTCGCCAATGGCGATATACATGCTACCATCGAATGTAGTGCTAACCATTCCAACTAATTTATATTCTTCAAACAACTCTCTAGTGGTTTTAGCCTTGATATCTTCAATAGACCAATTTAAAAGATTTTCGAAAACATATTTTAGAATTTTCTTAGCAGTTTGAAGACCTGCAACTCCCTCCCAAAACCCCGAAGGGAATGCTCTTAGACTGCCATTTTTGACTAGTGAGTAAACTTCTATATCATCCATCTCATAGGTGTCTACAGACCTATAATTCTTTCGAACCATAATTATTAACCTCCATTTATAAATGCTGTTTAACTAGTGTTTTTACTACCGCAAGACTATCTATACAAATCTCTTTGCTTTTATCATTCATTAACGCTCCATCTATTTTTATACCCTGCTTCCCTAGTAATAATATCATATTATTGAGCAAAATGCCAATATCTTCCGTATTTGCATCAATAATATTAAGTTCAATTGATTCATCTGTTTCAATTATGTCATCTCTTAAAAATTCATCTATCGTGATGCCTAAAAATCCACATAATTTAACTAAATAACCCAAATCGTTGATTTGTTTAATTTCTGATTTCTTAGATGTTTCATTTATCCAATTGCCACTGATACCAACTGCCCTGCCAAATTCTTGATAATCTCTAAAATTTAATCTTTCTTTGTATAGACTAATTTTTTCCCCTACATTCATAAAGCACACCTCCTATTGAAATTTTCCATCAATATATTTTGCTCCATCACTTTTGCGTGATATCTTACTAAATACAGCAGTAGAACTTTTGCATGTAAAAATTAATACATTTGAATCAATCCATGCATCAACATCATTTTCAATTTTGTTTAATACCCAGTCCTCTGGAGATTCTACAATTTCATATAAATACTCAAATCCCCTGTTAATTTTCTTTAATAATCTGAAATAAGTTTTGCCTTTTAGTAAGGTTTCTAAAACATTTATACTTTCGATTTCAATCAATAGCATCAAAACACTCATTTGTGTTTCAATACTATACAGACTCTTTGATGGATATCCGCGTTTATTCATCTCATTTTTAAAAGAGAGAAGTAAATTGTATTTTTTCCACATTTCTAAAAGTGTATTTTTCATAATATTTACTCTCCATTACCAAAATACATTTTAACTAAATCTCTGGTTTTGAATACATATTTTTCTCCATTTTCACCAAACTCAAATCGCTCATTAATTTGAATATAGTCTTCTCTGGTTAATTCACATTTTTCTCCTTTTGCCTTTTTTTCATCCATCTTCTCTTTTGCATAGTCTAAAATCGCTGAGAAGTATAAATTCGAACTAGTCAAATAAGGAGCTTCTAACCAACCTTGCATCCTTTGAATTCTGCTAGTGAAAAATTGATAATCTACTTTACCTAATCTGTTCTTTCCGGGAACTCTAAATACATATTCAGTCGGACTTATAGCCCTACCTCTATTAGTCTCTTCATAAATACCATCCTCATTTTTCTTAGATTTTAACCCATTATTAGAGACATAGAAAGTTTGATTTATAACTCGTTTGAGTAAACCTAATGTGTAATCATCAGTTTCAATATATCTTTGTTCACCATTGTTTTTAGTAAGATATAATTCTTTAGTCTTCCATTTAATATCTTTAACCTTTAAATTTACGAGTTCTTCAAGAGTATTCCCCTTTTCAGTTCTTCCTCTGACAGACAAACTAGATAACTCTATAATCAATTTATCTTGATCATTTTTCAACCTTTTTTGAAGTTCTCTAGATTTAGATAAAGGAATATAAGAATTACATTGTGCTTGGTCATTAATATAATCCTTATAATCAGCAGGAAGAATGGTCATAAATCTGTTCTCATTATGTCTAACTAAACTTTTAGATATACAGAAGTCAACATAAGTTTTTAAAGGAGATAAAGCAGATTGAAACGTCCATTTGTTCTTATTCTTGAATTGAACAGTTAGCATTTCATCACGATCTTCAATATTGAAGTCATAAATTTTCTTGCCAACCTGTGTTTCAAATTCATCTGCTCTTTTGAGGACATAAGTGTAGAAACTTCTAGTAGATTTTAATTGATTTTCTAGAAACTCCTTTTTAACTTCTGAATCAACCTCAAATACTACCTCTTCATCTTGCAATTCTTCGTTAACTTCATTGATGGACATATTAAACACCCCTTATTAAATATATTAATCAAACTAATTTCTGAAAGAATTTATATAGGTTATTTCTGGTAGATTTTTTCATATCGGAATCTGATATTCCAATATCTTTCCAGAAAGGATTTTTAACACTGAAATCAATTTGATTAAGAATTTCTTCTAATAAGTCTTCCCAATTCTTTACATCATATAATCTTTCTGATAAAGCAACATATCCAGAGAACATATTCTTGTGGTTGATATATGTCTGAGAAGCGTCAGGACGCTCTATAAACTCTTCAACATTCAATCCAATGATATAGTCCATAACGTTAGCAATATGCTTTGCTATGGGCTTTGCTTGAAGTCTATTGGTTAGTTTTTCCTTATAACATTCTTCTATACTAATAGCTAAAGTAGACTTTTTTGTCATACCAGAAAACTTCAATTCTGCATCTGATTCTTTAATATTCTGACCAAATTCACTAGTACCAATGTCTCTAATTGCATCTACTACAACATTTCCCAATCTTGAAGAATCTAGGTTCTTTATATGCTCTTTTTTCATGGGTTTTTGCTCATTAACTTGGGTCATAAATTCTAATGTTTTATTCTCACTGAAATTAGTAATTACTAACCCCCAGTTAAACTCTAATTCTGCATTTTTTGCGATAGCTAAAGAATTAGCTATGAGTCTATGATAACCATCAAATATATTAATACTTCCAGAAATATAGGTTAAATCTCCAGTTTTTTCATTAAAATATAATTCATCTTCACCATCATGAAGTATATTTAATTTGATATCATCTGAAAATTGAATTCCTTCAAGCAGTCTATTCATTATTCGTTCTACTTTGTTTTTATCAAGTTGAATTCTCTTTTCTCCATAAATATCAATATGCGGATCACGTTGATTCTTAAAATTATAAATAATTTCATTTTCTGCATATATTTCTGCAAGATGTTTAGCATGATCTAAACCTTTATAATGCCCATCAGCCGCACGAAGCATATTATGAAACACATATTGCTTTTTCGTCTCTACTCTTTTCTCCTCTTTATAATTTTCCATATTCTGCATTTCTATTTCATTAAAGAAATTGCTTGGAACAATACTTAATACTTCATCGATATCTCCTAAAATTGGAGAATCATCATCTGTTTTAAAATTTAATGCATCATACATTGCATTTGTAAAAACAAATAATAATACTAAATCTTTACCTTCATCAATGTCTAATGTTGATAATGCCCTTTTCTCATTAAGGATAGAAAGTGCTAAACGACCACTCATATTCCTCTTAGAGAACTCATCTAAAATTATTTTCCTTACTTTGTCATTGCTAGAATATTTAACGATTAATGGATTTAATTCTTGGATCAATTCAACTGATTTTTCTTTAAGCATTAAATATCACCCCTTCACATTAAAATAATATTAACATCATTATATACAATTATTACTCTAATGTCAAGAAATTATACTTATTTTTATATGAACCACACCTATCGACGCGACCAGTGCAGTTCATTATAATTATATGTGCATAATTACATCGCTTTTGATATTGGGAAATCTGAACAATCAGATTTTGCCATCTCGTATAAAACCATGTTCTCACCTTGAAATTCCCTGTGCAGTTTAGTCATTTCGCTTAAGATATTATATTCTAAATTAAAAGAATTGTGCAATCCCATGATATGCTTTCTTTTATTTAACTCAAGTAAAGCGGATTCAGCACTTTCTTTATCTATATATCCCTTACATTCAGGAGAAAATGTTTTAAAAGATATGTATAGGTAAGTATTCTTTCCAGACTTGCCAATGCTATTCCTGTGAGCGAAGTTACCGTCTTGGTCTTTAATTACCCATATGGATTGTTCATTAGAAGTATTACAATAATTCAATATAATTCACTTCTCCTTTAATTTTAATTTATGGTAATTTCTACAAATAACACCTCGACTCTCTTAATACCTCCTTAATAATATTATATCATAGGGAAAATTACTATACAAGAAACATCATAACAAAAATAGTACATATGTTCGACATTTTGTGCTAAATTGTTCGCCTATTCTTAATGCAGGATATGTATATCAAATATGTTCTTTAAAGTTTCAAAAGTTAACCAAGTTTCTTTGCACCAATCCAATGAAGATTTAATTTCTCCTTCATATCTATAATATACAGTATTAGATTTATTATTGGCTTGCTCTTCCCAAGTAGTCCACCTGCAATTGTCTGGTTCATAATTCCCATCATTTTCTATTCTGTCAATAGTTAATTCATCAGAATATCCATTGTTTATTGCCCAATTATAAAATAACTTTCTATCATTTAACCACTCATCACAAATAACAACTCCTTTGCCCCCATAATATTTAAAACCTTTAGCTTTAGGGTTATAGCATCTTTGTTTCATTCCGCTATAAATGCTCATTATTCTTTTGTTGTATGATATTTTAATTTCTTTACTATCAGATATTTTTACTTTATAAATTCTTTTCTTTAGAATTTTTAAAGGTTTTACGATTTTAGGTTTAACTATTTTGTCTTTTGGAGGTTTTAATATTTTATCAGGTTTAACCTTTGCAATTTTTTTAGATGGTATTTTTCCTAGTAAACAACCACAACTTCTTGATGTGCCAAAAGACAATGCCCTTTCTGCTACATGTTTAATTGTTTTATATTCGCAATTACAACGGCATTTCCAATATCTATCATCTTTCTTATTTGTTCTGTTCGATAATTCTAGAACAGTCCAATTATTAAATACTAATCCAGTTAAATCTTTATATGTTTCCAATTTGCAATAAATGTCCTTTCTATTTAAATATTATTTTTTTATTGATATTATTAAATTCACATAAAACATCACCTCCTTTTAATGATATAAGTAAACTTAATTATGAATCTAGCTTAGAGTATATCGATTGCCCTATTCTACCCACACTAAAAAGCTCCAACAATAACCCAAAACAACTTGCAATTACAATTATATGTACATTAAACAGTAGGAAGATGGTCATTACAACTGTCCATGCGATAAGGTAGTATAATGACCATCGTTTAAACTTTTTAATCTGTAAAGGGTCTATAATGGGTTTGTTGGGTGTGTCTCTTGGAATATATCTGAAGATTATATATAGTGTCGTTAATACACAAAAGAATAGCAGAGAATAGATGTTTTGGATAGGCCAATATTGATATGTGTGTTTGATTATTAATGCTGATACAATGAATTGCAAAGCACTAATAATCATACAGCGATTATAGGTCTTTAAATGGTATCCTCCTGCGATAATTCTTAAACTACTGAAAGTCAATGTTAATATTATAATAGGGATTATAATATTAAAGATATATGCTAATGATACCATCAATATGATCTTAAATATAAATCCCCATATAACCATAAAACCATAGGTAAAAACCTCAATTTGATCTTCTACTGTAGGATATTTATCATTAGGTACTTTTGATGCCAACCACCTAGCAGAATAATTTGAAACATTTTCAATAAAACTCATTTAATTATTTAATCTTCCTTTCTTTTATCGTGCAAAGGCAACCTGCTGACTTGCACTACGATTATAATTATTTTGATACTGATATGTTTTTTGCTTGTTCATATTCATTAGATATTGAACTGCTTCTTGTTCATTCATTTTAAGATGAATAACCCCTTGTGCCTTCAGCATGGCAACCTCAACCAATAACATAATTTCTGAAGGGCATTCTGAAACCTTCTGAACTATCCCGTTTTGGCTAAGTCTCCTTTTTGATACACAACGAATTTGCTCACAACTAATAATTGATTCTTGGGGCAATCCGCAATTTTTAGGCCCAACTTCAACGTGGGTGGGAAGCTTACTACGTTTTCTACTAGTGAGAGGTAAAATAATTGAAGTGCTTGAGAAGTGATTCCCTACATCATTTTGTATAACTAAACATAATCGATTTCCCCCATACTCTGAATCTATGACATCACCCAAACTAACATAGCAAAAAGTTCCTCTTCTGACTTCAATATTTTTTATCTGTTCCATATCATTATTTGTGTAATTTGAATACCCACACGCCAATGTTAAATCCTTTAAAGATACTCTACCATCAGAATTGTCAGCGATGGTTTTAAGAAATTTTATATCTGGATAAGAGTTTATTCTTGCATTAACAACAAGAGTTAGATATTCAGAGTCGGTTTTCATATCTGCTGCAAATCCATTGATCGTCCTATGACCTTTGGCATGAATTACATAGTTAGCTAATTTTTTGAAATCTTTTTTGGTATTTTCCTCGGTATTGGTGTTTTTAGTAAAGAATTTGTTTAACATAATAACACATCTCCTCTTCATCTCTAATAAGATATTTATAATTTTTTATTATTTCCTTATTAATATCTTACTATAAAGATATGCAAAATGTCAACAAATATGTAAATATTAACTATACAATTATTTTATGGTTATAGGGAAGAACCGAAGTCCCTCCCTATATGTAGGATAATATTATTTCATGCAATTAGGGGACTTTGGTTGATGTGCACCCAACCAAGAAGCAAAAACATTAGTAAACATTGTAGCGGCCAGGGCAACCATTCCAGCGACGATAGCGTATTTTTTCATTAATTTCACCTCCTTTCACTTTAATCTTCTACATCAAGCATTACGTCATCTTGCATAACAAGATTTTCGTAAGTCTGCTGTATTTGTTTTTCCTTTGTTAATAAATAATTAACAAACATTAGGAACCAAGTAATTAAAATTATTGGTGTTACTATAACAATTAAAACTATGAACAATTGATCAATGACTTGTAATTCCACTAATATATTATCAAACATTAGCAACTTCCCCATATAAATTATTACAAATAACATAATAGTTATCATCATTATAAAACTTTTTGTAAAAAACTTGTTTCTCACAATTGTGTTGAATAAATTTATCTCAATATCATTGTTTTTCCTCATTATGATAAATGCCACAATACATATTTGTAATACTCTTGTAGGAATTGCTAATAAAAGATTGTATAGGATATTATTATTAAAATAAGACATCTGTTTATGTAACAAGGAGAGTGAAATAGGATAATATAATAATTCTATTAATCCAACCACAACAAAACTTAATATTGTAAACATTATTGTCTTAAATAATAACTTTTTATCAAAAACAACACTATTTTTTATTATCATAAATATTATTAAAATTGTCATTAATATAAATGAAGCTAAAGACATTAATGGTTTTGGTATTATTACTATATATCTAAACACGTTTATCATTATTGCTACGGGCAAGGTTGGAACCATGATCCATTTCAAACTGTGTTTCCACATTCTGATGTCCAACATATCAAATCTTCTTAAAAAAACCAATGTCATAATTACAATAAATGATTCCTCTGGGATGCTTACCAAAATAGTATTCAATAAAGCATTTGTTACACCTTGCATATGTATTACCTCTTTCTTATTCATTTCTTAACCTAAAACAAGTATACCATATGCAAGAATGTAATGCAAGTATATTTATTTATTAATTTACAATTTTATTCTTATGTATTTTATTAACCTCTTTAACTGAATAATATACCATCATAAAAGCAAATACCCTGACCAAAATATCCCCGATTGACCATATTGAAAACCCACAGACATCGAATACATCAGCTAAAAATATCAATTTTGTTGTATGATCTCCAAGAACATGAAAATCTCCATATTTAGAAGAATTTATAATCATATCATACTGTGTATAGCCAGTCGAATAAGTAAATGTCGGGAAAATTGGCATCTTTTTATTGTTAAAATGCATTACAATAGCGTTCAGTCCACAACCACTTAATAAACTATAACAAGCAAATATAAATGGTTTATATATTTTATTCCTAAATAAAATATCGACTCCTAATATTATGTATGACATGATCAAGGCATCTTTAAATATCTTTTGATATGGTATAAAACTATAATCATGGTTTAAAATCATATATTGAAAAATACAATATATTAATGACATAAGTATTACCGGATAAATACTCCATTGTTTTAGTATTGGTTTAACTAGATATGATTCTTTATGTATTTGGAATTTGCCTAGCTTTAAATATAATTTTGTTTTTAGGCACAAAATACTGAATATTAATGTTTCAACCATCTATTTATATTATCTCTCCTTTATCTTAGTTATATTTACTTATATATTTTATGAAGGTTTATTATTATTTTGATATTTAACCATATTCTCATAATCTACTAAATACATCCATTTTAATTTATCTCCCGTTTCTGAATGTAATCCTGAGTATTTCTTTTTATTTTTACTACATTTTGATATACTACTACAATCTGTTTTATAAACGTTTCCTGCTTCAGCAATTGAATTAAATATCTCCCTAGTAGTTATACATATAACACTTCTACTATAGTTACCAGTCATCGCTATTTTAGGATCATAGTCACACCATTCAAGTTTAACTCCTTGTTTTAAGTAGTTTACAATAGTAGCCCTATGCACCTTTATTATATCTGCTATCTGTGATGTATTTTTCATTCCATTATTCCATAGATCACAGGAAATTTTAACCAAACTATTACAACCCGCCTCATGACACTTTAGCCAATCGATATCTTCCTCTTTAAATCCTAATATAAGCAACCTAGACTTCATTATAGATTGCTTAATCCATTTCATATCAGAATATCTACAATCTAAAATTATGTAATTCTTAATTTTATTTATTCTAGCAATCCATTCCTTGTCGAAATCATTTTCTTGTATTTCTTCTAATGATGCTCCCCAATTTCTACCTTTAGTATCGTCATAGTGTTGCAAACCTCCTGCCTCAACTATTCCATTAATTATTTCTATGTAAAAGTCATATTTATATTTGCCACACCATTTGAAAGTTGTTTTTGTTAATTGAAAGTTAAAATATAAATTTAATTGTTCTAAGAATGAAAATAGAAATTTTTCAGGATAGCTTATACCATCTGAACACCTTGGACAAGGGAAACCTCTACTTACTAATTTATTAAAACTTAATTTTTTTTCATATCCACAATTAACACAATTCATGGGTATTTTTTCATTTGAACCAAAAGAATATTTATTCGCATCTTCTTTATTTACCAGATATTTTATTAAATGTGGATGGGTAATAGAAATAATGTTACATTGAATGCAAGTAATAACGTTACCTAAACCCATTCCGCTAACAAAATTACTAATACGTTTCTGTTCAGATCCATGTTCAGGATATTTAAGGCATTTAAACCAATATCCTTTACCGTCAAAACCTGTAGAACTAAAACTAACATCTTTAGGACTTATTATATTGCCGTTCTTATTGATATTTAAAGCATAATCCCATTTTGATAATATATAATTTGCTATTGCTCTTGGTAAATTTTCATAGCACCAATCGTAAAAGGATTTGCTACTTTTTAACTTAGTTTTTCTCTGATTTTCACCATCAAATAATTTACAAGAACATTTTTTACAATAATATTTACCATCTTTCTTAGAACTTCTTATATATGATTGCCATTTCATATTAGTTAATATTTCTCCACATCCGTCACATTGGACATCAACTAATGCCCCAGAACCATCAGATAAATCTTCCACCTTAATCTCAAATTCATCTTTCCATTTAGTAAAAGTATATCCCTTACTTTCAAACCATACCTTATTATTTGCACTCCATTTCATTGTTAGCGTCTTTGTTAACAGCACTCGGCAATTCTCCTTTGCCAAGTTAAAATATTATATTCACTCAATTAAATTTTATCTCTCCCTCTTATTAATTTGCATACGCAATATTATTTCTTGGTTTGATTCCCAACTGAATCATAATAGCATCTTCAATAGCAACTATTTCTGACTTTTCGACCACTCCAATAAATTTTGTCAATCGTTCCTTTGAAATCGTTGCAACCTGTTCTGCGAGAGCAATACTCAAAGTTGATAAGCAAACCGTCTTATGTAGGGTTGTGTGAGTGGGCATCCATCGTTTCCCAACCTTACTAGTCAATGGAATTATAGTGCAACATGGGCTATATTTATTCCCTAAATTATTTTGAATGATTACAACGGGGCGTACCATTTTCATTTCTGAACCTTTACTTCCTTCTAATTCTGCTAACCAAATATCTCCTCTTTTTATCTCTTGTGAAACTTTATTTACACTTACACTTACACTTACACTTACATTTTGCATAATATAATCACACTCCTTTTTATTTCCTTGTGATTATATTATAGACAATTTCATTTTGTCCTATTCATAATTATAAAATTTATTTTTATAATTATAACCCCACCCCTCCAATTCTCTTCCAACTCTAAGAAGTCGTTAATGCAAATGTAGATTCAATTGGATATCCTAATAAAAGTCCTACTGTTACTGCTTCAATAACTGTTTTAGGATTTCCATAATCCCAATCTGTAAGATAATTTGACAATTTATTGTCCTTGATTTTCAAAAGATTAACTCTTATCGTATTATAAATCCATTTATCATGGGATAAATCTAATAAATTATATGATTCTATGACAGCATCAATATCAAGTAAATCACCTATTTTTCCATGCTGGCAAATATTGAAACCATATCTTATTGGAAAATCTGGATTTTTCCAATCTAGTTCATCTGTAGTATAAGGCAATCCAGACTCAATAATAATCTTCATAAATTCATTTTTTTGTTCTTTATGAAGGGAATAGCAAAATCCCATAGGTTTAAATCCATTAACAACATCTTGAATAAGATTTATTTGTGTTGATAATTCTACCCCATTCTCATCGCACATACTCCATCCACCGCAATGATTTAGATTTTCCCATCGCACCATTGGAGAAGTAAAAGGAATTTTAACCTTTGGATATTTGTATTTCATTAATACATATCCATTTCTAATAAATTTAGTTACTCAATGCTTTTTAAATTCATTGTGAAATATACCAGTTAATTTTTCTTTCATATAAACGCTCCTTTCTGAACTAACTCATATTCTGCCCTTAAATTACTATAAGTCAAAGGTACTGCTGACATATCTTCAAATGCTTTTCCATTCTCATCACAATACCAAATAAACCCTGCTATTTTAGCAATATACCAATGCTCATCAATTGCAAAAGTAGCTTTATATACTTCTCCTTCTTTGCAATTTTTAATTACATCTGCTAAATACATTTATTTTCCTCCTCTTCGTACCATATAGGATGAGTAATTATTGAATCAAATAATATAATTCCCATCCACAAGAACAAACTTAAATTACTTTTAGGTAATCCAATTATAGATAAAAGTATTATCACTATCATTTGAATTAAAACAAATTTACTCCAATACCCTTTTATTTTATGCATTTAACCCTCCTTAACTTTTACCTTTCAAATATCCAACATCTCTACAAGCATAAAACAAATCCTTATTTTCTACGCTACAATCAATACAAGATCCAACATCACTTTCAACTTTACCAAACTTTTTACATTGATTAATATAATAATCTTCCGGTAAAACTTGCAAACAAACTGCATCATTCCCACAATTGTATTCAGAACATTTATTAGGTGTATCTCTTTTACAACCATATTGAACTCTTGAACAATAAAAACATTGACATGTAAAAGCATAACAACTCATTTATTTTCATCTCCTTAATATATAATCACCTTAATATCCCTCGAAAGACATGTTTTATGCCATGTGCCGAACCCTGAAAGCCTACTCCTGCAACGATTTTAATTTTACTAATTTCCAAAAATACTCCTTTATTTTAATTTCCAACACCATTTAGGAATATCACATTCTTTTCTAATATTATATGGTCTACAAGCACATGTAATTTCTCTATTATCTATAGAGCATACAACTTTAACATCATCGTCACAAAACCAATCATTAGGGTCTGGATCTAGCAATACCTTATGTGAAGAACAATCAATACAATTATTAATAACGATATTCATTTTTATATTACATCTCCATCATCTATTTTAATAATAACAAAACCATCTTTTACTGCTTTATCATATTGGGTTTTCTTTATTGTACTCAATTGCCTATAATCAGTATCAATAAAATATTCTCCATTTTCTTCCCAATGGGCATGGATTTCAAATGCCTTATCCATAAAAATCTAAACCTCCCTATACTCACTCTTAATAACTTCATATTTAAACTCTGTCAATACTGGATATTGACTCTTACAAGTCTGACAATAATTTAAAATTTCAACTAATCCTTCATTTTCTTGATTAAAAGATACCCAAACTACTTCTTCAATGTTTATATCTGTACCTTTACAGTAAGGACATGGAATGTCAGTGATCATTTGTATTTATTCTCCTTTTTTAACCCAACCTATAAACTTCTTTATCATTAATCACAATAAACTTGCTACCATCTCTAATTAACTTAGATCCATCATTAACCACATCACAAGGAAAATCCTTATAAACATTCTTCTCGTAACCAAATCCTCTAATAACCTTATCACTAGGGCTAAATATTACCCCACCACTAAAACATAAATTCCCTAGATCAGTTTGATACTTTATACTATCGCTACTGTAAACTACTTTATTCTTATCAAAAATCAATGTCTTAAAGTTACCTTTATCATCCTCAGTAATAAATAACCATAAATTCTTTATAGTGTCGAAGTGTATACCATAATTAACAATTTTATCATTGTCATTAATCTGATAATTATATCCACTAATGTTGACAATTTTAAAACCATCATAAATATTACAAACTAGATAATTGTCTTTATCATACACTTCAAAAAATGAATTAAAAGAAGTTTTAGTAATTACCCTTAATGAGTTGCCAATATCACCTACAGTCAATTCCACAAGATTACAACTTGAATTAATATAGTAAATAATATCATTCTTCACGACAACATTACTCTTATTAATTTTCTCAAATATAAATGTTCCTTTTTGATTACTAACGCCAATATCCATATTTGAAACTGTGAAAGCAATATCTCCATCATTAGAAAAATAATATCTATTACCATTAACTAATTCTACTTTTTTCTTTGATCTGCTATGAATTACAAAATCATTATCATCAATAAATGTATCAAGATTTAATATCATTTTCACACCATTTGAAGCAATTAGAACAATATAAGGAATAGATCCATTCCCAACAACTTGTATAGGAGCTTGAATTATTACAGCACTTACATCACAAATAGGACACGTTTTGTACTTGCTATAATAATAATCTTCATGTTTATCACAATACTTCAAATTTGAAGCAAAATCCAACAAATTTTGATCTATTAAAAACCTTTTTCCTTTTTCAAAAATACTTCTCATATCCGTAAGTAATTTTGGAGACATAAATTCCCACTTATTAATATTCTTTGGAACAATAACTTTTGAATTTTCGATTACTGATATGCCCTTACTCATCCTTTGAATAATATCCATATCTGGATTCATTGTTCCTCCGAAGGGATGAAGTCTTGTCAGCATCTTAAATAATAACACAGCAAATGAAAATGAATCAGTATCTTTAGTGAAATTACTGGAAACTAATTTAGGATCTTTAAATGTTTCCATACAAACTGTACAATTAATATTATCAATAGACCAACTATCAACATCAATAAAATATGGTTCAAAATCCTTGGTGAATAATATATTGCCATCATTTAAGTCGCTGATAAGAATGTTTTGATTATGTAAAATTGTGAGAGTTTCTTTTATTTTTAATGCTAATTTACTAATGTCTTGGATTTTAATATTATTTACTTTAACATATTTCTTATTGCCTAATTTCTTAACGTCTTCACCTTCTGCTTTCGGCATAATATAACCAATAAACTTTTTCTGTGAATCATAAGCAATATCAATAGGTTTGATAATATTTGAAGGTAAAGATTTAGATATCAACAATTTAACCTTTTTTAATTTTTCTTGCTTATCAACCGAATCTTTATAGACCTTAAGAACATTATCCCCTAAATCATATATAATACCTTCTCCACCTTCAGCTAATGGAGTTTGTTTTAGAATTTTAGCACTTATATTCATCACTTTCACCTCAATCAAATTACAATTGAAATATCATCCTTAAAATATTTATGTTCTCGATTGATTAGTCTTCGGATTGCAAATTCTTTTCTTCCTATTAAATGCTTTTCAAACTCATCCTTAAAAGGACTATTAAGAATGTAATCTAAGCCATCAGATGCCACTCCTACGGCCTTATATTCGCTTTTAGATAGTAGGTGATGTTTGAATTCAACACCATCTTTATACTTATTCAAACGATCTGAAGAAACAAAATTATAAGCATAATATTCTGGAGCATTACCTTCTCCTATTTTTTCATACTCAATCGAATCATCAAGTTTTTGCTTAATTATGTATCCATCACCACAAATATCAACTATGTATTCTTCATCAGTTTGGGAAACGAATAATACAGTAAATAACATATGGTCTCTTATATCCTCGTAATCAGGAAATATACCAGACAACTTTTCAAAACATTCAATTGGATCTAATCCTTTTGAAAACATATGTGCAAATAATTTAGCACCAACTTCGCTATGTTTTCCTTCTGAACAACCGTCCATTATACATTTATGCTTGTCACTCTCAAAACCAAAATCTTGACAATTCAATCCTTTTTCTAAATGAAGATATCCAATTTTATTAATAAACATTATTTCCTCCTATTTGTGACTAGTCCTGCTATATTTCAAACAGGACTAGTCAATTAAATTATTACATATTACATTGTAAAGAAATCATCTGCTTGAGCAACTACTGATTTTGAACTTTCAATAACTGATTTAGATAGACAATCAAATGCTTTACGCAATTCACTAGCAGAAGATCCAACCTGAAGAATATTTTTAAATTGCATATTCTTTGCTTCTCTCATAGCACTTGAACCAAAACTAATGAATGCAGTCGTTACCTCTTTACTATTCAGATCTGTGATAACATTTTTGGCCTGACTAATGCTGTTTTTAGAACTTGTGTCTTCTCCATCTGAGAATACTGCAAATACAGCTTTAACACGCATTCCTTGATTTTTTAAGTAAGTCATATAATTGACTAATTTCTCCGAACCTTCAACAACTACATCATATAATGGAGTCATACCGTACACATTATAAGCTGTATCAAATTCTTCAATCTTTTTATATCCTCCAATATCAATGTTGCTATCATGGAAATTAGCTCTAGCCACTAACATTTCATCCGATTCTTTACTATCAGTTAATGCACTTTTAAACTCTGAAAGATTTTTCTTCATATCATTAATGTAACCACCCATTGAACCTGATTCATCAATTGCAATAAAGATTAAATTAATGTTTTCACTATTTAGATCGTCCATAGAAGTATTTTCTTGTTCCATTTCATCCATACCTAAAATATCCATTACGTCTGCCATTTTAATATTCCTCATTTCTTAAATTTATTTTATTTTTATATCTTATCAAACTATTAAAGAACTAAGTCTGTTGATTTTACAATATTAACTTTATATACTTTCTTCAATTCATCATATCGAGTTTTACTTTGTTCAGGAGTATCCATCACAGCAGACATGCAATCTTCTAGAATGAATACCTTTTTCAAAAGTTCAGAATTACTCTTGTGAAACTCTAGTAACTGTTTAATACTCTCATAACAACAGAAATCACTAGCCTGACCTCCGATTACAATTTTATCAAACTTAGCCATCTTATTCAAAACATCAAGGTTAATAAATCCTTTTTCATCAAACTCTGGAGCAAATATTCCATACATCTCGCTAAAATAATCTGTTCCTTTAACAATTCGATTAACCATTGTTTTCTTAGCAACTGAGTGAAAATAAACCATATTTGCAAATTGATTTTCTAATGCTGCACCATGAGTACCTTGAAGACAATGATATGTCCAAATTAACAAATTCTTTTTACCCTTTGCTTCTAATCCTTCAACATATTTACGACTTTTCATTGGATCTACTACAGGAAACCATTTTCCATCATCTAAATCTTTTAAAGTAATTGGTGTGAATGGAGGAGGATTGTTACCATCTGCATCTACCCACCAACAAGGATGAAAAATTTGGAATGGGTTATGAGTGTCAATTGATACAGCAATTTGAGCAATTTTATCCATATTGTCGTAAATGAATTTTGTAAATCTTTCTGTATCTCCATGACTGCCTTGTACTGCTAAAGCTCCCTGCTCTAAAAAATCGTTCTGGATGTCTATTCCGATTACCAATACTTGCTCAACATTTTTAGATGCAGGTTGAAGTTTTTCTTGATTTGCTTTTGCAAGAATTTCATTAAGACTTCGAGTGTTTTGTGCTACTCCAATTGCTTGTACATCTACGATTTCTTCATAACGTGTATTCATTTTTAATTTCCTTCTTTCATTATAATTTTATTTTTGTATTTAATAAGGATTAGAGAACAATGTAAATTAGTTATGTATATACCTCTTTGATCATGTCTTGATTCACATCCTTTTCAATAATTTATGTAATGTTTTAACTTAACCATGTATTAAGTATACATTATTTATTGATTGTTTGTCAAGTGCATTTTGAATAATTTTATTTAGCTTTATAATCAACACAATTCATTAATTCCCATCGTAAAGGATAATAATATGGATGTAATTCTGGACTATGGTATTTACGCCACTCTTGCCAATTATTATCTACCATGAGTTGTCTTAATTCTGTGGCAGAAATAAGAATATTAGAACGAGATACAACAATTTCAGTCATATCTTTGATATCTTCTGGATCAAACCACCCAGACCTACATTCATCATTCCCGTAAATCATAGCATCTGGATATTTTTGAAGTATCTCATAAGTTTTCTGTAAAACATATTTACCCCAAATTGGAGTAATATCATTTTCATTTGTTAAATCTGGCAATGGTTTAATTATCACATTAGATTCTGGATATATTGCTCTAATCATTTCCATTCTCGTATATACATAAAATGGATTACGCAATGTTCCGCTTTCTTGTGAAGATCCTACAAGAATTAATAGTCTGTCACACATGGTTAATGCTAAATCTGCAAGTGATTTATGTCCTATATGAAATACATTAAAACGACCTACTAATAAGCCTACGTCATACTTTTTCATATATTTTCTCCTCCTAAAATATTTATTTCTATATTTATAATAACATAAATTGATATAATAAGTCAAGTTTAATTTCTATTTCCTATCAAATTGGTTTTTTATGGGAATATATAGTTTTCAAACTGTTGCTAGAGTACCACTGCCACTGCTGTAAATATAATATGGGTTGCGTCCATAACTCATTATTCATTTCCTCCTTTTATTATTCTGTATCAATTTCAACTAAATCCAATTCCTCATCAATTTCATATCCGTTACGCCTTGCTACCTCAGTAATTTTCTCAAAGTCTACTTCTGCATATTTACCTGCTTCTAATAATTCTTTTAGTAACCATTCAATATCGTCTTTTTGTTTAATATCTTGCTCTTTTTTATTTATAATACTATTTGGATTGTTTATACATTCTTCATCATTGCAATCATTTTTTGTTGAGCATACCACTTCACACGAATAACAACAGAATAACGTATCTTTATGACAAGTTTCATTTCTTAGACATAGCATTATTTTTCCTCCTAAAATATAGCTTAAAATATTTGTTTTATGCCAACTCAGGATTTTCCCACTTATTACCTACAACTTTAATCTTTGATATACGATAATAAGAATCATCCCTATTCATTTCAAGATATAATTCTCTTGAATCTTCAACAATATAATAATTATCTTGCTTGATACCATCAATCCAAATTTCTAGAATATCATCTTCATAAACTTCCAACCCTCTTGAGTCATCAACTCCTGCGAATTGCATCAATTCAATAGCATCATAATTCATAACTGTTAAATATCTTTTCTCTTGATTCTGTGAACTCAAAGCTCCTTCAATAAATTTATCACTTATTTTAAATGGAATAAAACCGTCAAAATAAATCATTTCCTTGTTTAGCGGTTCCCATGCTCTAAACTTATATTCCTTCATCTTTATATTCTTTCCTCTGATCCTTCCACAACCCTCACAAGGATGTGAGATATGATTTAAACAACCTCTATGACTACATGGTTCTCCATCTCTTAGCAATTTACATTTCTCCTTTTATATTGATTCCAAAACCCAATTCAAAGAAGATATTTTACCATTATAAAAATTTAATAATTCTAATAGATTTTTATAGTGTAAATTTATACCAGAACTATGATTATGTTGATCAATACAAAACCTAATATCTTTATTTACTTTATCTCTTTCTTTTTGCAACTCAACTAATTTGTTGCAAATATCTTGTTGTGTTTTCAATTATATATCTCCTTAATATTTTATGTAATGTGTATCATTTTAATAAATAAGCAAGGAGAGAATTTATCCCTCCCTACTTATTCAATCAATCTAATCAATCAAACCTTAACTATCTAACGCATCGATCATCGCTTTAATTTCTTCTGGTGACTTTTTCAGCAAATCTTCATCTTTTTTGGATGCATAAATTTCCATAAGTTTTTGCTTTTGTTCTTTTAGACTTTTTGCTTGCAATTGCTTTTCTGCTTCTTCTTGCTTAACTTTAACAATATATTTGATAATTTGAATTTTGATATCTAATTCTTGATCTTGCTGAGTTCTTACATCAAGCAAACTTTCCTCTTGTACTTCCTTTAGTTGAGAATTTAAAACCTTGAAAACAGAATCCAATTCTTTAACACTAATTTGCCACATATCTTCAACATTGCTCATGCCCTTAAATGGGAACCTATACATGTTTCTAGTAGCTACCTCAAAAATGTTTACAGTATTTGCATTTGTCATAATAAATACACACTCCTTCAAATTTTATCATTTTATTTTTAGAATTTAATTTTAACCATTCTCTCCATATTACCTTTAACCTTAACTAACAATTCATTTCTTTTAGTAGATGAAAATCCAACCCCTGACAACTGATCTGAAACATCTTTTACTGCCATTTTTGCTCCCAATGCTTCAAAGAATTTTCTATGTGGTACTAATTCCTGTTTCAAAAATTCTACGTAAAAGGCATTGGGCTGTTCTGGGTTAATACAGTCCTTGAGCATGAACATATAATGTAAATTACCTTGTCCATGTTGACTATCCCAGTAATTAGGTGATAAGCATACAACTGATATTGGTACAAATTGATTTGTTTTTAATCCCCATACTTCTCTTGAAGAAACATTGGATGGTAATTTTTCTACAATACTAAATCCTTTGTCTATACTAAAAGTAACTTCTGCAACTTGAACCTTTTCACCATTTCTTAACTCTTTGGAATAATCAAAAGAGAATATTTGACCATCAAATTCAATTTCTGCTTTAAAACCACCTCTTCCACCGCGATGAGCAAAGTTATGAACTAAGAACTTATAAATACCTTCTTGCATTTTATTTTTATTAGTCCATGTAATATTTTCTACTGCCGGAACATTTTTCTTAGGACTTTGAATATCAATATCTAGTTGACCAGTAGTACGACTATTAATTTTATCCCCATAATAAATTAGATTTCCATTTGGTTCGACACAATGAGCATCTAAATCATTTCCATCAAATTCATTGTCATTCCATTGAATAGAGAATCTTAAAATACCCTCAACGTTACCACCAGCAGATTTAACATTTTCTTTCATAGAACTATCTGTTATATTTCCTGAGTACGACCATGAAAAATTATTGCTCCATTTAAACATTGTTTTATGGTCTCGACTTTCAGGAGCAATCAATGATGCCATATTGCTAGAATGCTTATTCTCTAAAAATACTTCAAGTTCTTTGGCTGTTGGTAAAATATCTTTAATAAAATTATCAATAGAAACTTCTTCAACTTTTGAGAACTTTTTAGGATTAATCGGTATATTACTTGACATTTCATCGAATATATCCATTCCACTAATTCTCTTAGCAGAATCTTTATTAGAAAATAAGATATTATTTATAGAAATATCATCTGGATTTGCGAATCTACGACCATTTATTGAATCCATATATCCTAATTCAATAATTGTTTTCTTGGCATCTTCTAGTTGTTTTTTTGTGTAAATTGGTTTACTGCGTTTATATGATTCAGGAGCCACTATCGCTTCATATTTCTTAACTGCTAAATCTAAATCCATTCCTTCACTTATATTTATAAGCAATGTTCCTATTGAATGGTTTTTAATCTTACCAATAGAACCACCAACTTTTACTGACTGTTCCCAAGTATAATTTTCTTTTTCTTTATTAGATTTGAGTTTATCATATGTCTTTTTATATTTAAGGAATTCAGTCAATACAGCTTTCCATTCTTCGCCTTTGTATAGGCTGTTCTGAGATATAAGCTCTAGTATAGTAAGCAAACTTTCTTCTGTAATTTCATCTAATGATCTTTTGAATACATTTCGTGTGTCTCTAAAACCACCTTTAATATCCCCTTCTGATTTTCCACTTCGATCTACAAATTTGTCAGGAAGATCAAGATAAAAATGTTGCCATTCAGTAATACTGCCATTTACACCCTTTTCAAAGTTCTTATCTGTTCCAATCTTTTTCTCTTTAGCAACATAAATATCTGAGACAACTTTTGATTTTACATATTTAGATAAAGCATTAATTACTGGTTGAAATGTAGAATCATTTGTTTCAAAGTCCCAAATGGTTGTAATTTTATTATCTTTAATGATAACTGCATTGCCAATGTTTTTGATAAATTGTCTGCAACAACTACAATCAAATTCTCGTCTATTTCTAAACATTGGATTAGTACCTTCTGGGAAGCTATCGAGATACAAATTCCACAATAATTCCTTGTCTAAATCAACCTCAAATAAATGAGTAGCATCCTTAACCATTTGTTTGAAATTTTCCTGCATTAAACCTTTAAATTGATTAAAATTCATTACTTTCATCCTCCTAATATTTATATTATAATTTGTTTTAATTTAAAATGATTCATGATTGAGATAAATTTGTTTAGTTATGTATGAATCTTTACTCCCATTTTAGTTTCACATCCTTTAATGCTTAACTCATATAATGTCTTTGGTTTTCCTTGTGTTCAGTATACTTTATTTATCAATTTGTGTCAAGCTTTATTTTATAATAAAACAGAATCTCCTTACCCAATACTAAAATTACACAATCCCTTAACTTCTTCAGGTTCACTTATTGCTTCATACATTCTCTTATCATAATCAAATTTATAAAACCATCTCTTATCACAAATAAAATGCAATCCAGATTCAATAAATTCAATTACAGCATAATCATAAATAGTCTCATTAATATCACATGAATTACCCCTTACAGAATGATCTGCTTCTAACCATGTTTTCTTATATCCGAAGCATCTAGTACCTTTTACACCATAATCTTTATCTAACTTCTCAATTCCTGTAATAAAATACATTAAATTTACTCCTTTTCTTTAGGATTATACATCTCTTCCAAATAATCAAACACTTTCTTCAAATACAAATACTTTCCAACCAATTCCATATCCTCAATTGCATCTAAATGCTTTATTCCAAATTCATTCCCTTCAATTGCACAACTGGCTAATGCACCCTCATATTTTGCTACTTCTTGCAAAACCCATAGAAAAGTTCCTTCTTTTTCTTTTTTCATTTATGTAATCTCCTTTATCCACAATCTATAAACTCATTAATATGATAAGGAACTAATTCACCATTCCATTGAATAGAGAATATTCCTATATGATTATATTCAATGAAACAATCTTGGCAAAATTTGTTCCCACCTATCACTGTACCAATATTGTGCTTGCCACAAACTGGGCAATCATATTTTTCATCAGGGATATAATTAATTTTCCTATCTCCTTCAGGAACTATCTTATAACTTGTTGATAATGAATGCTTATGTATAAAACTTCGAATTCCTTCGCCTGATGCCATTTATTCATCACTCCTTATATATTTATTTCTATATTCATTATAGCATGTAATGAGTTGGAAAGTCAAATATAAATATTCATAATTTATAATAAATCTTCACCCATTATTGCTTTTCTTAACAAATCAGTCGGAACAATAGATATATCATGATGATCAATTCTATCTCTTACGCCTTCAATGGTATTATAAAAATAAGCACATCCCCAATATGGGAAATAAACATTATCTTTTTTATATATTGCATTACCTTTATAAATTTCTACTAGTCTATCTGCTTTTAATTTCTCTAAAACCAATTCAGAACAATTATTACAGATACTCACTGGTTTGTTGTTTACATCTCTTACATATCCCATATTACTTATGATTAATTGTTCGCCACATTGTCTACAATAAATCGGCATATACATATTACAATCTCCTTTAAATATTTATTTATTAATAAAATAGAGTTAAATTTAATGTAATTATTAAGATTTAATGTGAATAATCATAGTAATTTCATTTAATAATTCCTCCTATATTAAAGATTCATCAAAAACATATTAATTTCTGCTTTTATCTTTTCTTTGCTACTGCAATCAACAAGATTATTAATATTCTTTTTTATCATTATCGAAAATTCTTTTCTATTAATAACATCCTCATTAACAAGCAAAGATATTAAAGCATTAATTTTTACTCTGTCTATTGCCTCGAATTCAGCTAATGTTAATTTATTCACTTCTTGTTACCTCCTTTCGCTCCCAGAAAATCAAAGGTTTAAAGACTCTTTATTAATTCCCTAACAAAATCATCTACTTTCTTATGTTGTAAAATAACATCATTTATCGCCTTTTTAACGCAATGTCTTATACTTAATATTGTTTTGTGATATTCTACCGCTTTATCATATACAAATTTTAATTCATCAAAATTATGAGTAGAGAAATTAATGTATATTTCATACATAATAAGTTTATCGATATCTACTCCAGAAAATACTTCTTCAAATTTATTCATTTTAAATATTCTCCTTTCAAAAACGTTCAAATCTTAGTTTTATTTGTTCGTAAATAACTCATCTTTTTTTTGTTCTATTTCTTTAATAAAATCATTAACTTCTTCTTTTGTTTCAAATATTTGTACATAATAATCATCATTATTATTCCATAAAGCTAAACCTTTTCGTCCGTCTTTTGATGATCCACTTCCAACTATAATCTTACAATTTCCTAACATTTTAAACAACCTCTTTCAAAATCCTCGTTTTAATTACTTTATAAACCATGTTTTATCTCTTACTAATAATTTAGCTACTTTATTAAATCTTTCATACGCTTCACTTATAATTAAATCCCTAATATAATAAGCGTTGGGATAACCAGAAAAATGAGCAGAAATTAAACTTTTTAATTTAGAATTTTCAGGTATATCACCATTTCCTGTATCCCAATCATATATATCATTACAGAGTTCAATTAGTCTTGAATCATTAAATTCTTTTACATTGAACATATGTTTTCACATCCTTAAATTTCTTCTTTCTCCCATATAAAATCTTTACTTTTCCAACCATTGTCCATACAAATCATTTTCTTTGCACTTGCTAAATTTGTTGCCCATGCGGTCATTAATTCATCTTTCCCTAAAGTTTTGTCTAATAAAACTTTATGAAGCCGTGGATAAAAATATCCTTTTTCATCTTCGTCAATTATAGCTAAATAATCAATATATTTTTCACCACATAATAAATACTCTGTAGATTGATCACCTGCTAGTCTTGTCATTCTTCCTATCCATCTTGTACTCATAATATTCTCCTTTACAATTAGATTAAATCTAGACATTTCTGAAATTAAACAATAGCCAACAATTTCCTAAATTCTTCTCTGCTAACTCCAACTTCCCTATCTCCAAGCTGAATCCATACATAGTCTTTATCTTCAATAACTTCAAAACTTATAGTTAACTCTTCACAATGTGAATTATAACTATCACTTTGCAAATTTAGATCAATTTTCATTTTAATCGTCCTCCTTCAAAATTACTTTAACAACCTTAACCTTCTTAAAAACAGTTTCCAAATACATAGTAGCACATTCAACTTCCCTCTCAGCCTTACCATGACCCATCTTTAAACCTTTTTCTATTGCTTCAGTGACATCGTCCACAGTCTTGCCTTTTCTATATTCCCAGTGGCCTTTAATCAATTCTTCAAATTCTTGATGATTTTTAATTCCTCCGAACATTAGATTTTCTGTGATGATTCTAAGGTCGATACTATTTTTTGCCAAGTTATTTCAACTCCTTCATGTACTAAATCTTAACTATTTCATACATATCTTCATCAATTTTCAATTCACTAATGTTGGTATTACACTTCCATACAAAAGCTAAATTAATATCATTTGTGTAAGAATTAACTCCATTTTCACTTGAATTTAAATATAATTCTGAATCCTTTAGTTTCAACACGAATCGTAAATTATCCTTTTGAATATTCATTACTCTTTGTCCAATTGACTTCAATGAATAGCATCCTTTTTCAATATTACAGCCCTTTATATCCAAAAATAATCCATCTATTCTTTCTTCTAACAATTCCTTTGCAAAATCTTCTGAATCTGCTTCCACTTCAATTTTTACTAAAACATTAGCAATAAATTTCATAATACCCAACTCCTTTTCTCTACCAAATCAAACCACACTTTAAGTTATTACGAATTCTATTTGATTAACTATACAATTTTCAAAAGTTGATGGCAAACATCCTTCTGTTGCTGTTGCCTGTATTAAACATCTAGACAATGAATGTAATCTAGGGCATCCATATTCACTTTTTTCTAATACTTTTATTAACCATTTCTTTTCACTTTCATTACATATGATTTTCATTTCTTCATCTCCCTCCTATAATCCTCAATAAACTTATCAACAGCCAAATCTTTATCCTTCGCCTCAATCATTACATCAAATTCCAAACCATTATACTTATCAAAGAACTCTCTACAATATTTATAATCAATCATGTCAGAATGACTTCTAAACTCTTTAATACTCTTAGGTGAACTAAGATGTATCTTAGGCACATTACCAATCCCACAAGTGGCAAATATCGCTTCTAAATCTAATTCTATACCATCATTATTGCAAACATGATGATGATAATCAAACACAACTCTAACTCCAGTTTCCTTGTGTATTGCCATCACATCACTAATATTATAACTCTTATCATCATTCTCTAGCAAGATATGATTTCTCAAATCTACAGGTAAACTATTAAATACATTAATAAATCTCTTCATTGCTTCCGGTTTATTGCCATAAACACCACCAACATGAATAATAATATTAAAACTATCCAACCCCATAGAATTAAGAATATCATAATGATACATCAAATCTTTGATAGAATTATTTACAACATCTTCTTTATTGCTGTTTATACAGCACATTTGAGAAGGATGCATTGATAATAGCATATTATTATTTTTTACTATACCACCAATCCTTTTTAGATCAGATTGTATCCAAGACATATAATCAATATCTTTCATAATATCATGCGTAGCAAATGGAATTAAATCAGAACTTAGTCTAAATAATTTAATTCCTTCAGAAATACAATGTTGGATTGTTCGCTCAGTTTCTTTGAGATTATGAGTAATTGCTTGCTTTAATCTGTATTCACTAAATGATGCCAATCTGAATGTTTGGTGCTTGGTATTGCATTTTTTACTCATGCAAGCGAATCCTATGTTTCTGATCATGTTAAACACCTCCTATATATAAGTTAAATATAACACCTCATCATACCAATATCAATGTTTATTTCACAAATCCGTCAATATATGAATAAATAACTGGAGTAAATTTTAAAAGGATGAATGTAAACAAAACGTACTTAAGTAGTTTTAAACCTAATTTATGATACTTAGGGAACATTGATATAACTCCACTTAGAATTAGTGCAAGTATAAAAATGTAATTAATAATTTGCATAATGTTCTACCTCCTTAAAATCCATCCAAAGAATAAGTTTATCCTAATTTTTTCTTTGATTTGAATATATCTGGTCTTGCAAATACAATAACAGTTGCAACGAAAATTGCTAAAAATAAACTGGCGAAAAGGTTATTAAGATTATAAGCAGGATAATAACAAAATTGTATTAGTACGGCACACATCACAAAAATTAAATACATTGCTATTCTCCGTAGTAAGTCCATAAAATATCATTCCTTCTTTACATATTTTCTAACATTTCCTTAACTTTTTCAATTTGTTCTTTTGCCATAATGCGTCCACCAGTATTCAACATGATAAAATATCTTAAAATTTGTTCTCTAGTTAAATTGTGAAGTTCGGCCTCCATGACAGGAAAGTTTTTAAAATGGTTTCTATCTCTATGAGATAATTCACTAAACAACTTTCCTTTATAAGTAAACCTATCTTCAAAGAAATCAAGAATTGCTCTTAACCTTTGTTTTCCGTCAATGACTTCGTATCCAAAACCTGTTTCTGTCCATTTCTGATCATCATAATGTAAGAATGTAAATTTACCAATGTCAACGTTATTAAAAATAGAATCAATTAGAGAAACTTTATCGTCCAATTCCCAAACAAATTCACGTTGATATTCAGGTTCAAAATTAATTCCAAAATGATATGTTTTACTAAATAAATCGCTCATATTGCTTTGAAAATAATTTAATTTAATATCTGTGTTTTTAACAAGTAGTTCACCTTGATACTCTTGAAATTTTCTAATATTAAACCAAGGAGTATACGTTTTTTGATGTGTCCGAGTTATTGGATTTCCATAATTGTTTTCAATGGAGGTATAATCAATTTCATATATTTTACCATCATTGAAAACATTAAACACATAAACATCTTTAAGAGCACCTATTTCTACCCTATCCCCTACATTGAATTTATATGTAGGTTCTGGTATTAAAGGAAGTCTATCTACAAGTTCTTTAAACCGATATTGTCTGTTTTGTTCTTCTTGTTCTTCGGCAGTTTGTTTTGGAGTTTTAGGTTTTGTCACTTTTGCCATTTTTCCAAACCTTCTTTCTAATTCCCATAAAACTTAATTTTTCTCGGATTGTACTGAAATATCCGACATAAGTATGTTACTCATATTTCATCTAATAATTTTTTACTCATAACTTATCCTCAATAAATAAATTAGTAATCTGTAAACATCTAAATTTCCATTTATGTCCACAATCACATTCACCATAAGTACCGACTACCCCTTCTGGATTCATATATCCCTCGTTACGGTCTATGAATCCATCTTTTTGTTCCCATGATTGAATATGAAGGCATTTTTCATAAATTATAATATCTATAGATTTACATTTTGGACACTTTGCTTTGCTTTTTCTAATATCTACTTCTTCCAATTTACTACCCCTTTTCGGTTAAAAATTAATTTTATCCCTTTCCATAAGGATACAATGCTTTGGATTACTTAAACAATCTAGAATTAATACTTCAATATCATCAATAATATTTCCATCTTCGTCATAAAGAATAGGATGTGTACATCCTTCACTAAGACCTACACTATCATCTCCGGATTCATAATGCACACAGCCTATACAAGTTACTTCACCATTATCACATTCGTTTTGACATAATCTAATTTTCATTTATAAAATCTCCTTAAATTTCTTTCCCATGAAATTCACGTTTCAATTCTTATGCTTTTATTCGTGATAATACTGGTCTAAAAATACCATTAACATATTTTTAGTTGGGTGATCAAACAATTCTAAGTCATATACCATTTCTCCAAAACAATCACTTAATCTCACTATTTTAGCTTTTAACCCCTCTTTAATAGACACTTCTACCTTAGTATTACCTTTAGTAAGAATCCAATAAGGTCTATTGAATATTACATTGTCGCCTTTTCTAAGTATATTTTTCATCCTTTCTCACCCATAAATTACGTCATTTATTCTATCTTAGCACCATAATGTCTCTAAGTTCGTTTTCTTAGGAAGGAGAGGAGTATCTAATTTAAGATACTCCGTAATGCCTTTTAGCAATTTCAAACATGATGTAATTACTAGTGGAATCACAACCTAAATCCCAAGACTTTACTTTAATTTCCTCCGCAATGTTGCTTCTGACTTTTCTAGTCAAAGTGTCTACTGACATAACTCCATTTTGCTTATAATCAACTATTTCATCAAAACAAATTTTTAATTCTTCGTCTGTCAGGTTACTGATTGTATTTAAGTCCATTGGATGATTCCACCTTTCACAATTTACTAACAAACATCTACATACTCAAAACACAATCTCAAAACATCGTCATAACTTTCCTGCTGTACAGCTAAATCAGAAAATTCAACTGCTTTATCTCTTAATCCTGCATTTCTTAATGCTTTTGATACAGTTCCAATAATATTAAATACATTACCATTAATACCAGTGAGTTGACATTCAGGTTTAAGATTCTCTGACATTTATCTTCCACCTTTCAATTTCTTCTTACCCATATCATACCATATCCTCAACCAATACGTCAATAGTTTATAAATATTTATTTTACAATTTACAATTCACATTATAAACATTATAAACATTAGGAACAGTTCGCTTTCCATAACTCTTAATAATATAATCATTTTCTTCACAATATTTTTCTGCTTCTTGATAAGTTTGAAAAGCATCTAGACACTCATTAGTTTGATAAATTTGTACTGCCCATACATATTCTGATTTTTTAAGTTCATTTGTGTGAATTATTTCTACTTGCATTTAATATTCACTCCTTCGAATTCACCGATTTATTCTCCTAGCCAAATAAGTGCTAATTGGTATTGTTACAAGAAAAATTACCCCAAATACTATTGTTAGCAAATAGCCTGTTGAATTACTTATTTCTTGATTCAATAATAAATTCTCCTTTCAACTATCAAATGCGTGCTTCGATTGAGATTATATATTTACACATCGTCATTAATTAATTCTTTTCTTAACCACTCTTCATACTCCTCACCATCTATAAAATGAGGAGGAAGTTTGCAATCTGTTTCTTCTATTTCTTTTAATAGTTGCTCAATATTTAATAATGACATATTAATCACGCCTCGCTTTCCACATTCCTAATAACAATTTCCTTCTTAATATCCTCAAAATTCATAGGAGTATTCTACACTAACATTAAAATGCTGTTTACCTTCATATTTTAAATGATGAATATGTCCATGTATATTAGCGTAAGGCATTGCTTCAGTCAAATAAATTGGCTCATGTGATAGAATATAAAACTCACCAACAATAATGGGATACTTGCTTACCTCTTGAAATCCTACACTTTTCCACCAGTGAACTGATTTTGATCTGTCATGATTTCCTAATATCAATGTTTTAATTCCATTTAATTGTTGAACAATTTCACTAGTAATTTCTTTATTTTAAAACAAACATCACCTAAACAAAAAACTTCATCATCTCTTTGAACAACTTTATTCCAGTTTTTAATAATTGTTTTAGTCATTTGCTCTGCATTTTCAAATGGTCTATTTTCATATTTGATTATGTTTTCATGATGGAAATGTGGATCTGAAATCATAAATATTTTATTTTTGTGGTCGATCATATTTATTCTCCTCAATTTCTTTTTCTCTTCTTAACTTTTCTGATAATCTCATATAGTCACTTTGATATTCACATTCTCTGCAAACGGCATCTACTCCCAACCAAGGACACCTTGCACATGGATTCATATGCATTCTCCTTTCAATTCCCACCTAATATCTATTTCAACTATTTATGGATTAATCATTCTTTGCTCTTCTCCGCAATCACATTCAGGAATGTATAATTCTGTAGCTAATTCAAAATTAAACTCGAAAACATGCTTTTTACCACAATAGACACAATAGTATATTTTCTTTTCTAACATATATAAAATCCCCTTTTAAACTATCGAATATTATTTCATTATCTTCTCACAATTATTTTCAAAATCCCATCCAGTAAAATAACTTTCTTTTTGAAATGACATCATTGTTTCATAATTATTACGACCAACCAGAGCCAAGAATTGACCATCACCTTGTCCACAAAGTCTAATTGGTACATTGTCATCCATATATTCTAAACGCTTCTTCAAATCTTTCACAGTAAAAGGTACTGGATTTTTACTAATAAACATCATTAAACTTTCCTCCTTAATCTCAATTAAACCTTTTATTTTAAACTATCCCATATTAATCAAAACATTCATCAATTTCTCTCTAGCCCTACCATACTTCTCTACTCGTTCATAATCTTTCCCTGTCATATTCTTAATCCTAGAAATATCCATATTATCTTCTAAATCTGCCAACTTAATTTCTATAGCAAATTCATCTTTACTTATGCGATCAATATACTCATCATAACTTTCACTTTTTCTTCTACTCAAAGTTAAAATAACATTTACAGCATCATAACCTAACCCTTGATACAATAAATCAATATCAGTGATATTAGTATCTTCAATTACATCATGCAACACAGCAATAATTCTTTGTCTTTCATCTTTGAGTTTCATCATAACTCTTAAAGGATGTAAGATATATGGTTCTCCACCTTTATCCAATTGCCCTGTATGAGCCAATGATGCTATTGATATTGCTTGTTCTAAATTCATTTTATATTCCTCCTTACTCGACGCATTTCAATTCATCTTTTCTTTCAACAAAATGATACTCATCTTTCACATTCCCAATAGTAAATAAACGTCTACAATCATCATTTAAACAGAGTAAAGATACTTCCCAGCCATATCCTGACCCTTCGCCTTTTACAGTGTTCCAATCGGCTCCTGTATACCCTACTCTTAATTGTAGATTTGAATTGCAATCTGGACATTTAAGCATCTTTTCCATTAAGATTCACTCTCCAATCTTATCATTTAACAAATGAATTAATCTTCTTAATTCTTTTCTCTCATAGTAATTCCCATCAGTCTTATCTCTAGTTAAAAAGAAAAATTCTTCTACATAAATATTTAGATATTCCATTGCTTTCTTAGCAGAAAATAAATCATAGGCATTTGAAGGATTATTATTGTGTCGCTTTAGATTATTTGAAAATCTTAATTCTTCTTCTATGTTCATAAGATTTACTCCTGCTCGATACAAAAATCCTTCTACTTCTATATAATCCCCTGAATCACTTATAATTTCTATTACTACTCCTATCACCTTATCATCAATTACAATAGGGAGGTTTAAATATTTATCCGCATCTCCAGTATATTTTAAACCATTTTCATTTGTTCTTGAAAGTTTTAAGGTTACTTTTGTCATTCCAATTATCCCTCCTTTATTGTTTAATTTCCTTAGATTACTTGCCATAATAAATATGCACAAGTGATAATGTTAGTGAATTTGGAAACTTCTTGTTACTGATAAGTTGGTATCCAATACGTATAGAACCATCAAAATGATTAAACCCATAATCATAACCATCTCCACAATCTCTTGAAAATCTTTCTATTAGATTAGATTGATTTTCACTCAAAACACTCATAACGTATTCAATAGACTTGTTTATTGTGTTTTTATTATCAAATAACTTCCACGGTTTATAACCATTGAAGAAGGAGTCTCCTGCATTGTCTTCTGAGCCATACCAACCTTCAATCATTAGAACTGGCAAAATGTTTTTCTTACCATAGATTACAGAAGGATAATATAAATTCTTACATTCATCATCATGGTCGATAACCTTTACTGCAATTTCCTCAGTAGAATTAAGCACAGTACCCAGTGCCAATTCTAAATATTGCTTTAATAGTTTTACAGAATCAACTTCTACAATAAAATTCTGAACTAAATTTATAGACATATGCACACTCTCCTTCTTTTTTAATTCCATCCAACCACTTACCTAATCTACTTTCGTTTACAGATAAAACACATTCACATTCCCTAAGTTTGCTAACATTTTTTGAATCCATAACGATACTCCCGATATTAGTGATTTGTGATAAATAATCTACTGATCCAAAATCAAGTAATGTTAGAATAGTTTCATCACTAGTATCCTTTACTTTTACAATATATTTCTTATCCATTTTTGATTTCTCCTTTGATTATTTACTTTTTATAACTTCTTTATTTGTGCCACAAAACCCAAGATTAACCCAACGTTCTACACCATTAATTTCTACAATATGACCTGCGCGATATCCTTCTTTTCGTTCTGCATCACTAATTTTACGAACATATTTACCAAGAATAGGTTCATCAATCAAGCTAGGTCTACACCAAACCATTTCTCCATTTTTAAACATAAAAATCATTCCTTTCCCTTATATAATTCCTAGGATTATGCCTCTTTAGTTGTTTTAAATATATTTCGCACCTCCATTGAAACATCTATATTTTCACTTTTGCATGTAGGACATTCAGATCCTTCACTTCCTCCATAAACACAATAAACTTGCCCACATTCTAAACATTTCGCCATCACTCAACACTCCTTTTTAAGTCCTAATCAATGGAATTCCGTATTCTTCTTTCCATCTATTAACTTGGTTTATTGCTTCAGGTTTAGTTCCTACATAAACAGAATCTCCAATTTGATTATTCTCCTCATCCTTAACTTGGACTACCCACGACTTATCAGAACGGTTATACCACATATCAATACTGAAAGGTATTTCTTCTTTAGGTAAAATGTCTATGTCTCTAAAAACAAGTTTTTTCATATGTAAAACCTCCTTTGTCTACCTTATGTAATAAGTATACACTAATCACAAGATATCCGCAAGAGGTTTTAAAATATTATTTATGTATTTGTAATTACCATTTTAGGATAAGGTTTTATCTCATACTTCAACTTCTTCATCAATTCCTTCTTTCTTCTTTTGTTACAGTTAAAATATATGTATCTATGTTTTCGTGGTCTATCTACCAAAGTAAATTTGTCCCCATATAACTCTTTTAATTGTTTTGAAGTATATTTATCTGCAATAGTTTGACAATGTTTATCTATACCTTCTACAACCCAATTAGTTCTCTTTGCAGATAATCCTGTGTAAATCCAATTAGTAGCCTGATACACATATCCTACATGTCCTTGATCTATCTCAGCATAAGATACTATTATTTCTTTATCTATTAAGGGTATTGTATTTCCAATCAAATAACTTTCTGTATTTCTTGGAGTTCCATCTCTTATCCATAATCTAGTGAGTTCTATTACATTTAATATTTCACTTTCTCCACATATTCCTTTTCGTAATGGTGCTGAAGATGGAGTGCCATATGTAACTACACCTATTAATTCATCCGGTTTATCTTTTTCAAATAATCCAAAAGCATATGAACAAGGAGCTTTTCTGTGTAAGTAGTGATTTTTTACAACAAAATCCATAGCTTCTTTATATGATATCTTTCTGATTTCGTATGTTTCTTTAATTCCCATACCTTAATTAGCTTCTTTATCTAATAACTTTTGTTGTTTTGTTTTATACTCTACTTCCAATGGTAAAACTTTTGGATATGCATCTTGAATAGGATATTTACACAACGCCTTCAATTCTTTATTCTCTTTTTTACTACCAATAAAATAGACATATCTACACTTCTTACTCCTTGGCCTATAGTGAATATTCTCTGTATTCAAAATAACTTTTAACTTATTCAAGTCACTTGTATTGTATTTATTGTTAAGATTCTTAGGATGAAATTCCTTACCATTGATTACTATACTTCCACCTCCGGGGATTGACCAACCTGTGAAAAACCAATTAGATGCCTGATAAATAAATCCTAAATGATCTTCTCTAGAATCTGCAAAAGATACCAAAATTTTAATATGTGGTTTATCTTTTTTAAGTAATTTAATGCCTTGTGATATCAAGAAGCTTTCAGAATTCCTTGGAGATATATCGTAACACCACAGTCTATTTAACTCAAGGACAGCACCTTTATACTCTTCTCCGCATATTTTCATTAAATAAGGACTTGGTGGAACTCCGAAAGTAATTATTCCTAATAATAATTCATCTTTATATAATCCATAATGAGCAACAATACTAGGGACTCTATGTAAATAATGCTTATTTTTGCATATATCTTTTGCTTCTTCTAATGTACATTCTTTGACTGTATATTGCTCTTTGTGGAATATTTCTTGCTGTAGAATATTAGATGTTATAATTTACTCCTTTAACTTTACTATTTTATCATTTATGGTGGATATGTTCAATGAACTATATTTTACAACTTAAACTTTCTGGAATTCTACCTATAATAACCTCTTTGATTCCAAATTCACTCATAACACTTTTGCAATTGTCACAACAATATGTATGACCTAATAAATATAACGTCCCACCTTTGGCATATATTCCTGCATTCATACAGGCATCAACTTCTGCATGATTTAATTGTCCACAAATTGATTTACATAATTCATACCCTTCTCCACTTATCATACCAACTCTAGGGCATTCGTCTTGAGTATTATGACACCAATTTGATCCAATCCAATATTGTCCATTGTTTTCTATGATAGCAATAGTTTCTTGTTTAATACATTTGCCTTTCATAATAACCTCCTAATATTTCATATATATTTATCAAATAAAGTATGGAATTTATGCTATATTTAAATACTTTACTTGTTTATTTTGCAATAACTCACAAAGCACTTCCAAATCACTTAATAAAGATTCAAATGAACAATTGTCTAAATAACCACGCATTGGTTTTACAATACCATTATACTTATCTTTATTTTCTTTTAATTTATTTACTCCATCAATGAATTTAATCATTTTTACTTTTGAAACATATCCGCTAAAATTATGAATTTCTTCTCTAAATGTTTCTTTAAATATTGGTTCATATGCATATGAACATGATGTATAGAAAATACTTTCACCATCTTTAAATTCTTCTCTGTTGCTATAGCCAATAAATCCATAACCCATAATTGTATCACTCCTTTTATTTATTCCTTAACAATAACTTTAAACATATCTCCACCATTTTTATAAGCATCATATTCCTCTAACAATTCATCAGAAAACAATGTCAACAATTCAATCGTATCTGGATTACACCTACCACTATTAAGAGCAAAATTAATAAGTTCTTCAGCAATAACTTTATACCATTCTGGCTTTATAAATTCATCAGAGCTATTCAAATATCCATAATAAATAGAAACCTCTGAATCAAAATTAGCATATAATTTCTCTGCATTAATTACTTTTAACTTTCTAGGTTCAATACGACCATTATCTCCTTTTGTTTCAAGAAAATATGACTCCTCTTCCATTGCATCGACCAACATTCTAACAATATGGCTTCTGCTATATCCTTCTATATCATTCTCATTCTCATTCTCTTCTATTTCTTGCTCATCCATTTTATCAGCGATTTCTTCTAAAATATATTTAATTTTCCACATCTCTTTATTATCATTAATAGCGATTATTTTTCTTTGATGTGCCATAATAATTAATGTTTCATCATTGAATTGGAGTTCGTCAAAAGTTTTGTTTGTATAATCTAAAATATTCATTGTTTATTTCCTCTTTTCTATTATTTTACTTTACTTCTCATTCTCAAAAGCATATTCAATAGCTTCATCAAAACTAGTACCACCATCATAGTATCTTACCTCAAAATTAACTGTACCATCATCATTCCTATGTGATACAAACATACTTTGTTCTGGATCTAGCCTATTCTTTTCAACAGAATATAAAATATCATTATGAATAACATATTTTTCATAGTAGTCATAATCATCCATTAATTTCTCTTGGTAAGATTCAAAACAATCTTCTAATTCTACATCTCCAATTATTCTTTTGCATCTTTCTTCTAATGTTTCGTTAATTAAGAAATCAACAGGTATTAATTTCCCTTTGTAATAGACTGTTTCACTCATTTTAATTATCTCCTTCTAACAATTCTATATTCTCAAACTTATTCCCAACAACTTCATATAAATCTTGATAACAAGCAAACAAATCATGTTCATTATCTATTGTTTTTCCAACAAATCTAGCAAGTAGTCTGCTCCACTTAATTTGAAGTATCTCATCGGCAAATTTTACTAGATCACCATTATATATATCTACATTATTTTTATCTTTTAAGTCAGTAAATTGACCGACTGTTTCAGGAATAACTCTATATTCTTCATTTAATCCACATTTAATATAATGTCCTACTTCACCTCTAATTGGCATTTCGTTAGTGGAATAATAATCTCCATACGCCCAGTCACCATCATCTATGCATTTGCCACGGAAAATTATTTCTCTCATTATTTATCCATCTCCTTTATTTTTAATTCTTATAGATTAAGGTTTTCAGGAATTTAAATTACACCAATCAATTTCAGTTCTTTTATAATCTTATTAACTTCTTTTAAAGTGTCTTCTTCCTTAACATTTTCACTCAACTCACAAGGCAGAAAATGACTAGATTTATAAAAATACAAGTATTTCTTATTTGGTATTAGCATCATATCTAAAAAATTACCCATATATTTTTCCCAAATAGTATCCATAATTGTTAATTTAAATCCTAGATTTTTCAGACTTTCTTTTTGCTTATCAGTAAAATCTTTCTTATCGCCAAATAAACCATATGTATCAATGGTTTTCAATATATAATTTTTCATTAATCATCTCTCCTTTTTATTTTTATTTACCTTAATAAATACTCAGCATATTCTTTAACAAAACACCTATCTACCGTACAAGGTAATTCATATCCGTCATCATAAGATGCATTGCACAATCTATAAGGACACATGTCTTCACAGTAGTCAATTACACTCATCTCTATGGCATATTTAATATCAGATAACATAGCAATTACTCCTTTTCACCAAATTCCTTAATAAATTCTTCAATAACTTTACAAGCAATTTCGTATCCAGATTGTGAAACTTCTACTTCATTTTTAAACTCTTCATCTTTTAGTAATTCTGCTTTAACATCTCTCCACCTAACACCTTTTTTCATAATTTAATATCACCTTCTTATATAACTTATAACTTTACTTTCATGCCATACTCATATTATATTTAACATAATCTTCCCACAATACCCAAACTTCTTTAGCAATATTAATATAATCTTGATCTCTTGTTACAGCACATTCACCAAAATATTCAACAAATGTATCAGTAATAATATTTTTAACGTTTGTAATATTATCACATGCAAAAATCTTTAATACAATATTTAAAGCTTCTACATCATATTCATCTTCTGAAATATTTTGGCTAAGTAACATTATATCTGAATTATGTTCATAAAGTATTTTAGTTATATTATCTACTAAATAACCTAATGTTTGTTTCATTTATTTTCCACCTCCTCAATATGATTCGAAACATACCTTTCGAAGTATAATTATTTTATTTTTCTTTTTAATATTTCTTGATATACTTTTTGTAAATATTTATCATCATCATATAATAATCTTTTTTGAGATTCCTGCATTTCTTTTTTAGAAAGGTCTTTAATAAATTCATCAAATTCACCTTCATAACTAGGATCTGATCTTATGTCTAAATAATCAACCATATTTTTATTTCGTTTACACTCATCACAATACCAACTATCATGATTAAAACATATATGATATGTTTCACAACAATCTTTTCTATTTGACATTAATTATTCATCTCCTTTCTCAATCTCTGCAACATTAAATCCTAACCCTTCTGCCTCATTTTTATCGAATCCACTGTCTAAATGCATACAGAAAACATTTCCCCTTAGCTCTTCAGGAATCAACTCTGTAAGTTTTCTCAATGATAAATGAACATTACTATCATAATCTGCCTTACAGGTATCTTGATACAAATAATGAAGTTCTCCATTTTCTAAACCATATAAAATAGGTTTTGGTATTTCATAACTATCCCCACTATAATAAGCATTTTTCCCTGTGCTTAGATTGGCAAATAATATTCCAAATGTAGTCAACTCTTTAACGTGCTTATTTATAACAAATAGTAACTGAAGATTTAATTTTTTAATCTCTGCAAATTGATCAAACGCACAATTATTAAATTTACAATGTTCATCTGTGACTCCCATAATCTTAAGCAATTCAACAAAATCAGTATCGGCAGAATGGAATGTTGGTTTAATTTTCTTAACAAAATGACAATAGAATATTAAACTCCCTAGACTTCCAATATGATCTGGATGACAATGAGTAATTGCAATATGTACTTCATTAACATCTGATAATAGATTTAATTTTAAGATCCTATCAAAAGTTAATTCGCCACAATCAAGAAGTAATAATGTGTTGTTTTCTTTAATATATGCACTTGTATTCCCTAGTTTTGTATTAAATGCTGAACCTGTGCCTATGAATTTTAACATTTTTGTTTGTCTCCTTTATAATTAGGACGGATTGAACAGTCCCCTTATTATCAGATTACTTAACTAAATAACTCTTCATCTTCCTCAGACCAATCAAAGAAATCTTCTTCTCCTGTGTCTTCTTTAGGTTCCCATCCCATTTCTTTAATGAAATCAATATCACTTATTTCATGTTCTTCATCTACAATTATATCTTCCTCTATAACCTTTTTCTTATTCTGTGGCCCAAATCCCTTATGTTTTTGTGGTTTTAGATCAGCAAAGTATATTATATCATCATTCGTTAATTGAGCTTTCTTTTTATTATTAACGCAATGTACAAATTTATCATGTTCTTCTTTGTCGTAGTTCATCATTATCCATTTATAATATTTAAAATCAACACCAAATTCCTTACCAGTATCAAGTAATCCTAATGACTTCTCTAATTCATAATATTTATCTGCTTTTTCATCACTACTAAAACTACTATAAATATCAGAAAGTAATGTATCAGGATTAGAATCTAACAAAGCTTGAATACCATGTTGTTCTTCATTAGCAGTAATAGAAAATATAATCTGATTCTTTCTAATAATATCCTCTGCTGTAGCAGTACTTCTCTTCTCTTTCTTTATAATAGATCCAAGTTCACCATTTAATACTTTATTATTATTTTTATAATTCTTACTTCCTGTAAACACTTTGTCAGAATTTCTTTCCATATTCTTAAAGAACTTTATACCTTCTTTTAAATTGTGTTGTGCATTTTCTTCATCCGTAAATAAAGTATAAAAATTAACACTTTCTCTTACTATTTTATTAATATCTGTTTTATAATACCAAGTTCCTGCTGACTTATATCTTATCATATCTAAATCGACTAGAATTTTATTATATTTGTCAATTGTATCATCTGTCAAACCTAAATCTTCATTTATTAATTTAAATGTTGGATATGCTACTTCAGCCCTACCTCCTGATTTAACTAATTCATCTCCTTTCGGACGTTTATACATTCTGCATTTCAAGTAACAATAATATAATAGAAGTCTTAAATTATTTATTTTCTCTTCATCATATCCATATATCTTATCTTTCTCTTTTGCATCTAATAAAACAAATTGTTCGGTCAAATCTATCATTAAAGAACACATAATTAAATCTTTTAGTTTATAATTTTCTATCAGTGGACTACATGTTAAATTTTCA